>OLNW01001576.1_pt1 | contig 21863 bp, 27 predicted proteins | sample 1672121 | NCBI WGS metagenome assembly OLNW01 (sample SAMEA3136648, study PRJEB25190) | human gut metagenome
CCAATGGAAGCATCTGGAACAAGTGGACAAAAAGCATCTGTAAATGGTGTAATAAACTTTAGTGTTTTAGATGGTTGGTGGGCAGAAGGCTATAATCAAGAAAATGGGTGGACAATAGGAACAAATGCAGAATATAATTCATATGAAGAGCAAGACCAAGCAGATAGTCAAAGTATGTATAAAACATTAGAAGAAAAAATAATACCATTATATTATGAAAAAGACAAAGATGGAATGTCTGAAAAATGGTTAAAAATGATGAAAAGTTCAATTATAACAACAGGTGGAAAATATAGTACATCTAGAATGCTTACAGACTACGTAAATCAACTATATATGCCACTTTGCAAATTAACAAAAAAATATTATGAAGATATAGATAATGTAGCAGCATATAATGCTTGGAAAAAAGATATCACAATGAATTGGAAAGACATTAAAATAAACCAAGTAAATAATTTAGATAATATTACAATGGATGCTGGAAACAACATAGAAGTAGCCTGTGAAGTTGAACTACCAAATATTGATGTAGAAAATATTACAGTTGAAACTTATTATGGCAAAATATTAGAAAATGGTGTTGTTGAAAATGTAAGTATAATTCCAATGACATTGTCTGATTCAGATGAAGATGAAAGAAAGTATTATTTCACAGCTAAAATTGAATTAACAACTGGTGGAAATTATGGTTATACTTTTAGAGTTATGCCAAAACATGAGATGTTATTAGAACCAGCTAATATGAATTTAATAAAATGGATAACTAAATAATTAGAAAAGTTGTACTCACAAAAAACTGAGTACAGCTTTTTAATTTTTCTTATTAAATTTTATTGAAAGTAATAGAAAAATATGATATAAAACTAATAGTTTGAAGATTCCAAAATTATTTAAATCAAAATTATATTTTTCTTATGTTTTTAATTATATAGATTAATCTTAAAAATTGTCCATATTATGATTTTAGATAGGAGTAAATATGAAAAGAAACACCAAAAGAAGAAGAGAAAAGAAATTAGAACAATTAGTAATATCAGTAATTTTTGCTTTGTTATTAGCTATAATTAGTTACATAGCAGTACCAGAAGAAAACAAAGAACAAAAAAGTAACCAAGCTACTAATACTGTAACCCAAACCAATAGTAATATTGCAATTGCAGATATACCAGCATATTCAGGGAAAATAGTTATCGACATAAATAATGATACACCATATTTTGAAGAAAAAGACATTACAACAGAAGACTTTGAAGACTATTCAAAACTTGATGAATTAGAAAGAGCTGGAGTAGCATTTGCAAATGTATGTAAATATACAATGCCACCAAAGGGAGTAAAAAGAGGGAGTATCTCATATAAACCTACTGGCTGGAATCAATATTTATATGGTGAAAATAATAGCAAGCATTTATATGAAAGATGTCATTTAATTGCATGGCAACTAGGAAATGAAAACAACAACAGTCAAAACTTAATTACAGGAACATCGCAAATGAATGCTGCAATGATAGAATATGAAAACAGTGTAGCAAATTGGATTAAGGACAAAAATAATCAAGATAAGGATTATCATGTTTTATATAGAGTAACACCTATTTACAATGGTGAAAATATGTTAGCAACAGGAGTTGAAATAGAGGCAAAATCAGTTGAAGAAGAAGGCATATCTTTTAATAAATTTATATACAATGTACAAGATAATTTCGAAATTGATTATAGCACAGGTAAAGCAAAGCTAATAGAATAGGAGGTTAAATTTGGATTTAAACTTAAATAAAATAGTTAAAAAGCTAGAAGATAACTCTTTTGTAACAAATTTTATAAAAGAATTAGGTGAACATTTAGAAAAAGCCAACAATAAAAATCAAATGAGCAGTCAAAACGTAGAATTAACACCTGAAGAAGAGAAAGTATTTTACAGAGAAAGATGGAATTTTTTAGAAGAATACTTTAATAAAGAATTATCAGATTTAAGCAAAGGAGAAGTATTTATTGTTACAGATAAATTCGAAAATGATGATGAATACCATAGATACAAAGTAACACAATACAAAAATAGTATTGAACATAAAAAAATTGCTTTTGAAAAGGATTTGCCAAACAATGTACAAATAGGTGACATAGTAAGAAAAGTTGATGGTCAGTACATTTTAGATGAACAGGCGACAGAGTTTGTGAGAAAATCTATGGATGATATTATAGAAAATATAAAATCAGATAGATAGGAAAATAAGAAATGTGAAGTGAAACGAATTATTAAATTTGAATTCTAATAATTTGAAAAACTTCACATTTTTTATATGTAATTACAAAGTAGCACCTAAAATCAAGATTCCTAAATTCTCTTTATAAATTTGGTCAAACTGAGAAATAGGAAGTGGGTTAGTTCCAAGACCAACCTCTATTGTGTATCCAGGTTTATTAAAATCTTGAATAAACCAATCCTTATAACCGGCAAAACTAGAATCATAAGGTGTAGAATCTAGCAAATATCCACTAGCTTCGGAAAATTTAGTACCAATGTTATAAGCATTAGGTGGATTATAACTTTGAAATTGCCAATAAATAACTTCACCTTGAGAATGGAAAGCAATTACAAGTTTAAAGTCATATTGCAAAGTAAAATTATAAATAGCAATAGCTTCAGATTCAGTAAGCGGAGCAAAACCAACAAAATCCCTTGGAGCAGGTCCGCGTAAATCCACTAGCATATTTTATTTCACGAGCTCTTTCCCATTTTGCAGGAAACTGGAGATTTAAATCCACACCATTAAAATTAGCTTTCCATCCGATTAGGAAAAGGAATTTCTGGATACATGTTAGCAATAGCTTCAAATGAACCATAAATAGAACTACTAGTTGGATATAATCCAGTTACTAAATCAACACCATCAGGATTTAACATAGGCACAATATAAATAGAAGTAGAGTTAAAAATATCTCTAACATTATGATTAAAGAGAGAAGAATTATTGACATAAGCATTACAATAATCTTCAATAAATTTCATTAATAAAACGCTGGTAATCCACTCATTGCTATGAAAAGCTCCAACATATAGAACTTTATTTTTCCCACGACCGAAGTCTAACTGCATAAATAGGTTTATTTAGTACACTACGACCAATAATTTGAGATTGAAGAAAAGTGAATTTTTTAAGTAAAGAATCTAAATTCTTAGCTAAAATATCAGATGTATAATAAACATCAGTAGGAACAATATTCATAATAGACATCCCTTCTAAAATAATATTATATTAATATATGCAAAACACCAAAAAACGAAACCATAAAAGAACAAAAATATGACTATAACATATAATGAAATACGGATACATAAGTATTTGATTAATTCGAGGAAGGAATGAATTTAAAATGAGAGAATACAAATTTCAGAATTATAATGGTTTAAAATATTCATATCAATTTGACCAGATATTATGCAATATGGCATTGGAAATGCTAACACAGGACATAACTAATAGCATAACAGTTAATTTTATAAAAGAAATTATCCCACACAATTTGGCAGCTATGTACATGTGTCAAAATATATCAGTATACACAAATTATCCAGCAATTATAGGGATTTCAGAGAGTATAGTTAAAACTCAAAAAGACATGATTGAAAAAATTAAAGAGATTTTGAAAACAACAAAAGGTTATATTAATTCAAGTCAAAATGTAAATATGTATATTGGACAATATTTTAAATTGACACGAAATATGATAAATAATATGAAAAATATTGATAGAAATCAGAATATTAATCTGGATTTTACAAATCAAATGATTTTGCATTATGAAGGAGGTATAGAGATTAAAAATAATGTATTAAAATATTATATTGACCCAAGATTGAAAAAGATTGTTGAAGATAATATTTTATTGCAAAAAAGAATGATAGAAGAAATGAGAAATTTAGAAAAAATGTAATAAAAGAATATACAAAATATTAAATCTAAAAATATTGATAAAGATAGAAAAATATAGTATAATAGAAAGCACATGGGGATGTAATGGTTTCGACATTACATAAGAAGCATAAAAAGCAAGTAGTGGATGGTCGCTTTGGCCACTTAAAAAAAGCGAAAACTAAATTAAACGCTGATAATAACGAATTAGCATTAGCTGCCTAAATGCGGCTACGCGTTATTAAAATATCCCACATGTTTTAATAATGTGTCATAATTTTAGTGGGGAACGAACCTGTTTCTTGCTTTGGAAATAGGTGGTATTGTAAAAGCTGTGTTGAAAGTTAACCTGTTTGTTGGTGAACTTTTAATGAATATAAAAAACAAACTAAACTTGTAGAAATTTATGTGTAAAATGTTATGGACAGGAGTTCGACTCTCCTCATCTCCACCATAGTGCTAAAATATGCGGGTATAATTTAGTGGTAGAATGCCATGCTTCCGACCTGGTCGCGCGAGTTCGATTCTCGCTACCCGCTCCATGCTATAAAACTTTATAAAACATTATAAAAATTAACATATATTAGTTTATTACTATCTTAGAAAATATATTTTTTATATTGTTGACAATTTCGAAAAGTTTAAGTATAATAAAAATAGAAAATGGAGAATCCACAAACGTGGTTTGCCAGTTAATATGTAAAAAACACATTGAACGGTCAAGTTACAGATGTGTTTTTTATTGTCTATTTGCTTAAAATTATAACCAGTATAATTAAGGCAAATACTATAATAGTTTCGACATCTGCTTATTCTCATTTCCTATGTTAGTAACATTAATCAATTTCTCTATTTTAGTTATAGTTTCATTTAACACTTGTTTTCTATTAAACGAAGTATCAACAAACCAAATGTCTAGTGAGTTACAGGCCTTTTCATATTCTTTACTTTTAGAAGTCCAAGTTTTAGCATGTTCTAATATTTCTGCATCACTTTTTTTATATGTCCAATCTTCTTTGGTTTGATATTTTCTAATGTTATAAAAATATTCTTCTATGGTTAATCTAGGGGTACCTAAGAAAAGCAAAATAGTATCTTCTCTGTTAAAAAGCTTGTGAGCTTTTTGTGGTGTAACATCACAAGTTTCAACAATATAGCTGAAATCATTTTTATTGCTTTTAATACTTTGATAAAACAAAGAAGCTAAAAAATTAGGAAAATCATCTGTCATTCCAGTTCCACCTGTGCTATTTATATTCGTATATGGTAATACATCTTGAAAAGCCCATCTAATATCATCGCCAATAAAAACATGATATTGGGGATATTTTTTTGAAATCATTTTAGCAAGAGTTGTTTTACCTGATCTTGAGCTACCAAATATTGCAATATTTTTCATAAAAATCCTTCTTTCTAAAAAACATTAACTATCAATTTTCTTATAAAGAAAAGTATTCATAATATAATCTGATATTATAAAGCAAATCCATACTCCGTATATTCCGCATAGTCTGCTTAGTGCAAAAGCTAAAGTAAGTTTTAAAATAACATTTATTAAAAGACTTAATTTAGAAATATATTTGAATTCTTTCATTGCACGTAAAATACTAGAATAATGATGATAGAAACCACTCAAAATGCAATCTATTAGTACAAATATAAGTAATTTGTATCCAACAATACATTCAAGGCCAGATGGTAATGCTAGTTGTAAATATTCTTTTTCCATTTTAATATCTCCTTATAGACTAAATAATGTCCCAATTATATCATTATACTTTTTTTGTATCAATTATCCATGACAAAATTCCAAATAAAATTACAATAAAACCTAAAATAATATACATGTAATTTAAACTAATAAAGTTTAGTAAAATAGACATAGCAATACTAAATACAAAACCAAAAATTCCTAAAATAAACTCATAGATAGATTCTACAGTAACTCTAGATTTTGAAGAAATATTGCTATGCAGTTCAAATTTCATAATGTTATCAAAGCTTTCAGAGAAAATATAAATTAGTAAAATAAAAAATATTCCTAAGTAATTATTCAGTAATCCAACAAGAAAAATGCAAAAGCCTGAAAATATAGGATTTATATTTAAAACAAAATTATAATTTTTTCTATTTATTTTACTGCCAATGTAATTTCCAGCAATACAAAAAAGTAAAATAAAAGCAGTATAAATTCCTATTATAAATATTGGTATTCCAATATTTGCAGAATATTCTGGATGACTTTCTTCTACTAATTTTATACTTGAAAATAGAAGAGCACTAGTAAAAATTATTTTTATTAAATAAAAATTTTTAAACACTTCTTTTAAACCATTTTTTAAAATTGATATATTATTTCTAGATTCATCAGGTTTGCTAGGTGATGACTTAAGCATAAACAGTATAAAATAGTCAATAAAAAAAGGTATAAGGGTAAAGTAATAATTATAGACTAAGCCAAAAACTTGTCCAATATAACCACCTAATATCATTGCAATCATATATGAAATGTTGTAGAAAGATGAATTATAAAAAAGCGATTTATTAAAAAGTTTTTTGTCTTCTAAACCTTCATATAATAAGGAATTAACAACTCCTGAACTTAAAGAAATATTAATAGCATTTAGTATTATAGCAATTGCAAATGATATGTAATTATGAGAAAATATAAATACAATTGTTGCTAAAATAAACAATGTGTTACTAAAAATAAGTAAAATTTTTTTATTATACTTATCTGCCAAAATTCCACAAGGGATTTCAAATATTAACTTTACTAAAAAAGCAATACTTACAAAACTAATATATTGACTAGTTGTTAAACCACGTTCAATATAAAATAAAGTATCACAAATGTAATAAAGTATGAATGTTGATAGAAATGTATGTATATAAATTAATGTTGTATTTTTTTTCATAATAGACTCCTTTTCGACAAAATTATAACATAAAAATAAAAAAGTTAAAGCATATGTACTTCAACTTTTTTATTTTAGGTTAAAGCTTTTTTCATTTAAGTAGTTTAAAATACCAGCATCAGAAGTAAAATTAAATTTTAAAATATAGCTAGTAAGCATCTGATATTTTTTCTTAAAAAATTTGTTAATCTCATTTTTTCCATATTTGCCGGTCACCAATAATAGGAAAGCCAAGGTGGGCTAGGTGTGCACGAATTTGATGAGTTTTTCCAGTCTCTATTTGTACATCTAAAACACAAGAATTGTCGGAATTAGATTCTAAAATAGAATAAGAAGTTATAATTTTACTATATCCTTTTTTAGGAACATCGCTGATATATACACGAGCTTTTTTAGTATCTTTAAATAAATATGCTACGCACTTTTTAGAATTTTCTTTTGGTATACCGTAAACAACTGCCAAATAGTGTTTTTCTATTTCGTGTCTTTTAAATTTATCGAGCAAGATATTAAGAGCTTTTTCATTCTTGGCAAATAAGACCAAACCTGTAGTATTTCTATCTAATCTATGACAGGGCATAGGCTTGAATATTGAAGAACTATAAACATTGTGAACAATTGAAGTTAAGCTATTTTCACCAGTAACTTCAATTGCAACAGGTTTGTTAATTATTAAGATATTTTCATCTTCAAAAAAGATATCTAATTTTATATTTTGTTCTAATAGATTATCAGCAATGTAAACTAAAATTTCATCTCCTTCAGATACAGAAACATTTTCATTAACTCTTTTCCCATTTATTTTTATATCTTTTTTTCTTAGTGTTTTATAAAACAAGTTTTGACTAAGTGCAGGTAACTTGCTTGATAAATATGTATTCAATTTTTTTCCATTATTCTTTTTATCTACAATTAACTTTTTCATGTGACAATTATATAGTGAAAATGTAAAAAAATCAACTTGGAAAAAATAAAAAATTCGAAAAAAGTATTGACTAAAAAAATTTAAAATGAGATAATCAAGTTGTGAATAGAAAAAACATTTTAAGAAAAATAAAAGGGAGAGATACAAATGTTAAAAAAGAAAATTTTAGGGAGTTTAGCAATAATGTCTGCAATATTGCTAGGATTGTGTGGAAATTCATTTGCAGCAGACAAACAAACAACAACATCAAATGTAAATGGAGTAACAGCCAATTGGGAATATGAAGTTAATGCTTCAAACCAAATAGAAGCATTAAAATGTAAAAATCCAGCAGAACTAACAGGGAATATTACTGTACCATCATCATTAGATGGAAAAACAGTAGTGGAATTAGGTAGTGAAGCTTTTAAAGGAGCAAAACAAATAACTGGTGTAACATTGCCAAGCTCAGTAAAGAAAATGGAATATGGAGCATTTAGGAATTGCGCAAATTTGTCAAATATCAACTTAGGCCAGTTAGAAGCTATATCTTTTGATGTATTTGAGAATTGCCCTAGCCTAACAACAGTAACAATACCAAAAACATTAATAACAGGTTCTAGTAATGTTGGAGGTGTATTTACGGGAACAACAAATTTAACATCAGTAACTTTTGAAGATGGTTTAACTCAAATACCAAGTGGAATATTAAGAAATTGTAAGGGTATTACTACAGTTAACATACCTAATACAGTGGTAGAAATAAATGAATGTGCATTTCAAAATTCAGGAATTGAAGAGATAATAATACCAAGCTCAGTAAAGAAAATGGAATATGGAGCATTTAGGAATTGCGCAAATTTGTCAAATATCAACTTAGGCCAGTTAGAAGCTATATCTTTTGATGTATTTGAGAATTGCCCTAGCCTAACAACAGTAACAATACCAAAAACATTAATAACAGGTTCTAGTAATGTTGGAGGTGTATTTACGGGAACAACAAATTTAACATCAGTAACTTTTGAAGATGGTTTAACTCAAATACCAAGTGGAATATTAAGAAATTGTAAGGGTATTACTACAGTTAACATACCTAATACAGTGGTAGAAATAAATGAATGTGCATTTCAAAATTCAGGAATTGAAGAGATAATAATACCAAACTCAGTAAATGATATAGGATATGATGCATTTAAAGAATGTGGCAATTTAGAGAAAATAACTATTTTAAATGCAAATGCTGAAATGGGATTTTTTCTTACACAACCTAATGAAGATTCAGTATTTGAAAATCATAATGAAAATTTAACAATCTATTGTTATGAAAATTCTATTGCAGCAAAGTATGCAATAACTAACAATATAAAATATGTATATTTAACAGGTACAAATGCAAGTGGAAACACTACGATAAATGAAACAACAGATAAAGGTAATACAAAAGCAAATGCAACAAACGGAACAAAGAATGATACAACAATTGCAACAACAGGAAAGCTACCAAGAGCAGGATTGAATACAATAGTAACTATAACAATAATAGCAGCAATAGCTGCAGGAATTATATACAAAAAGTATGATTCTTATAAAGATATAAAATAAAATGAAAAGTTGGAGTAGAAATATTCCAACTTTCTGCATTTTTTTGCTATTGTAAAAGAAAAAATAATATGATATAAATAAAACAAAAACAAAGGGAGAATACAAAAATGAAATATAGTGATTACCTAACAGAGCAAATCACATCAACATCAACAATGTATGAAAGTATAGCACAAAAACTGATAAGTTTAGCAAAAGATGGAAACACCAAAATAAAAATAGAACGGAATTTTATATGAAGGTGGATTTGAAGACTTCTCAGTAAACGGAACAAACCACATGGAAGAAACAATTCAATATAAAAACAATCCATATCTTGAAGCAAAAAAACGACTAAACATGGCATATTTAGCCGAAAATAATCCTGAACTAATAGAAACGATACAAAAAACTGGTGGATATTTTTTCCATGGGACAAATGCAAATGCTTTACCAAGAATACTAAAATATGGATTAAATAGTGTAGATGAATCTACCAAAAATAATATAAATGTAAATACAGGAGAAGAATGGTCTAGATTTGAAGGAAAAAGAAATTTTGTAAGTTTAACAGATTCGCTAAATGAAGCAGTAAAATATGCTCAAATGACACCAAACACTGAAATTGCTCAAAAATCATTATTAAATTTTGGAGTTATAGTAGGAACTTCACTTGAAAATATGGATGGAGTTAAAGCAAAGAGTGTAGCTTCTGATATATCAGAAATAGGCATTGGTGGCAATTTATCATTGAACCACATAAAATTTTTAGCAGTTCCAGAAGATAAGGTAGAAATTGTAAAAAAAATAGTTGGAAATCAAAATATAGAAGTAGTATCAATGAACATAAAAGACAGATATTTAAATGCAAATTATAAAGAAAAACTAGATATGTTGGAAGGAAAAGGGGAAAATATTGTTAATACTCAAAAGGCATATCCTACATATTATAAAGAAGATGTGAAGCCTTTAGTAAAACAAAGGAGAATTTCAAAAATCAAAGAAATTTTTGAACAGCTAAAAACAAAAGTAAAAACTAAATTTAAACAAACAGATGACAAAGAAATAGAAGAAAGGTAATAATAAAATGAATGACATTCAAACTATAGAAGATATTTCAAAAGAAACACTTACATTTTTATCATTTTTTGACAGTGAAATGATAAAAAAAGTACCAGAGTATGTTATAAAAAAATTATGTGAAGAAGCGGCAAATTCTAATCAAGATTTCTATATAGATATAAATGAAAATTTTGCAAATCAAAAAATATCAGAAAAAAGTAAAGATTTAATAGCACTTATATATTACGATTATATTGCAGATGAAGATGAAAAGAAAGAAATTTTAAATCAATGGAATATTAATGAGAAAAATTATCAAGAAATAAAAAAAATAAAATATAACTATGACAATATTTTTGAAAATAGAAAAAAGACAACTTCAGTTGAATTAGTTGAAACAAAACAAGAAACATTATTAGAGAAAATTAAAACAATATTAAGAAAAGTATTTAAGTTTTTAAACTAAAGGCCGTAAAACCTTGATTTTTAATAACTTTTGGAGTATAATTTTTAAGAAAAAATAAACAAGTAAAAAGGTTGAAAAATAAAAAAGTTTTCAACCAGAATTGTGACTTAGAAAGGAAATGAAAATGAAAGCAATAGAAATAAGAAATAAATATTTAAACTTTTTTGAAAAACATGGACACAAAATAATACCCTCAGCACCATTAATACCAGAAAATGACCCATCAGTACTATTTACAACAGCTGGTATGCAACCACTAGTACCATATTTACTAGGGGAAAAACATCCAGAAGGAAACAAATTAACAGATTACCAAAAATGCGTAAGAACAAACGATATAGATGAAGTTGGGGACAACAGACATTTAACATATTTTGAAATGTTAGGAAATTGGTCATTAGGAGCATATTTTAAAGAAGAATCAATAGCAATGAGCTTTGAATTTTTAACAAAAGAGCTACAAATACCTGTAGAAAAATTATCTGTAACAGTATTTGCTGGTGATGATGACTGCCAAAGAGATGAAGTTGCAGCAGAAGCATGGAAAAAAGCAGGAATACCAGAAGACCACATATATTATTATGGAAAAGATGATAACTGGTGGATAGCAGGAGAAGAAGGACCATGTGGACCAGATACAGAAATGTTCTATGATACAGGAAAACCAGCATGTGGACCACATTGTGAACCATCATGTGATTGTGGTAAATATGTTGAAATATGGAACAATGTATTTATGGAATACTTCAAAGATAAAGATGGAAAATATAGCAAATTAAAACAAAAAAATGTTGATACAGGACTTGGACTAGAAAGAATGGCAATGCTATTACAAGGTAAAGAAACACCATTTGATACAGAAATATTTGAACCTGTTATGAAAAAATTAGAAGAACTACAAAAAGTAGATATAATAGAAAGCAGAAGAATTGTAGCAGAACATTTACGTTCAAGCATGATGATAATAGCAGATGGTGGAAGACCAAGCAATCTGGACAGAGGATATGTTTTAAGAAGATTAATTAGAAGATTTATAAGACACTTAAACAAATTACAAATAGATTTAAATGAATTACCAGCATTAATAGATCTAAATATTGAAAACTTAAAAGAGATGTATCCAGAACTAGAAAAAAACAAAGAAACAATAAAAACAGTAATAATAGAAGAAAAAGACAAATTTGTAAAAACATTAGCAAATGGTGAAAGAGAATTTCTAAAAGAAATATCAAAACTAGAAAATACAAAAATCTTACCAGGGAAAATGGTATTTAGATTATATGACACATATGGATTCCCACCAGAAGTAACAAAAGAACTAGCACTTGAAAATGGATATGAAGTAGACTTAAAAGAATTTGAAGAACTATTTAAAAAACATCAAGAAAAATCAAGAGCAGGTTCAGAACAAAAATTCAAAGGTGGACTAGCAGAACAAAATGAAACAACAATAGCATATCACACAGCAACACATTTACTAAATGCAGCAATCAAAAAAGTGTTAGGAACAGATGCACATCAAAGAGGTTCAAACATAACAGTAGATAGAATGAGATTTGACTTTAACTGTGACCACAAATTAACACCAGAAGAAAAAGAAAAAATCGAATATTTAGTTAATGAGTGGATACAAGCTGAATTACCAGTAACAAAACAAGAAATGAAAAAAGAAGATGCAATAAAATCTGGAGCAGAATGTATGTTTATAGAAAAATATCCTGAAATAGTAACAGTATATACAATAGGAGATGTTTCAAAAGAATTGTGCGGTGGACCACATGTGCAAAACACAAAAGAACTAGGAAGATTTAAAATTAAAAAAGAAGAATCTAGTTCATCAGGTGTAAGAAGAATTAAAGCAATTTTAATAAAAGACTAAAAGTAAATGCTATTTTAACCTTGTTTAAAATAGCATAAATTTATTAAAAAGGAGGATATGATAATTTAATTATCATAAAAAAGAAAATGGAAGATTGTTTATTTTGTAAAATAATAAAAGGAGAAATTCCAAGTGATAAAGTATATGAAGATGAAGAAATTTTAGCTTTTAGAGATATTAACCCAGCAGCGCCAATACACATTTTAGTAATTCCTAAAAAACATATAGCTTCATTAGCACATATGGAAAAAGAAGATGAAATAATAGTTGGTAAAATTTATGGTGTTATAAATAAAATTGCAGAAGAACAAGGCTTTAAAGAAAATGGATATAGAGTAATAGTAAACTGTGGAAAAGATGCAGGACAAGAAGTTATGCATTTACACTTTCACCTTCTTGCAGGAGCAAAATTTGGAGACAAAATAGTTTAAGGATTTGTTCACTTTTTTCAAATATTATGTTATAATATAAAAGAGAGTAAATGTACGGAGGTAAAAATATGTTTGAAAGTAAATATAGTAAAGTACTAACAGTAATACTAGTTATAGTAATAATAGCAGTAATAGGGCTATTAGGATTTTTAGCATATGATTATTATCAAAACTATATGGTAACAAAAGATACATCTGACTTTGTTGACAATTTCCAAGGAGATGTAACAGATGGAGAAGCCAATGATAACAATCAAACAGCTAATGCAAATACAAGTGGGCTAGAACAAATAAAAGATTCACAAAGTAATACAAGTTCAAGTACAAAAAGAACATACAAAGGTTTTGGAGTACTTGGAACAATGGAAATCCCAGCAACAAGTTTAAAATATCCAATACTAGAAAAAGTAACAAAAAAATCAATAGAAACAGCAGTAGCATTTCTATATGGTTCAGGAATAAACCAACCAGGAAACTCTGTAATTATAGGACATAACTATAGAAATGGATTATTCTTCTCAAACAACAAAAAATTAAATATTGGAGATAAAATCTATATAACAGGAAATGATGGAAATAAAGTTACATATACAATATATAACAAATTTGAAACAACACCAGAAGATACATCATTCTATCAAAGAGATACAGGCGGAAAAGCAGAAGTTACATTATCAACATGTACAGATGATAGCAAAGCAAGATTAATAATATGTGCAAAGGCAGAATAGTTGCAAATAGCGGACTAGAAAGAATATAAAAATAAATCCTTCTAAAGTTTATAAGAAGGGTTTATTTTTTTTGTAAAATTGTATATAATATGAAGGAAAAATGAGCCTGGGAAGGAAATGAAAAAAATGAACAAAAAGCAAGCAAAAGAAAGAATCGAAGAATTAAGAAAACAAGCAGAATATCATGCAAAAAGATATTATGATGATGATAAACCAGAAATATCAGATTTTGAATATGACATGTTGATGGTTGAATTAAGAAACTTAGAAAAAGAATATCCAGAATACCAATCAAAAGAATCTTTAACACAAAAAGTAGGAGGACACGTAAAAGAAGGATTTCAAAAAGTAACACACGAAGTACCACTTCAAAGTTTACAAGATGTTTTTTCAATAGAAGAAGTTGAAGAATATATATCAAAAATAGAAGAAAGAGCAGAAGAAGAAAATATTGAAAATAGAACTTTTGTAGTAGAAACAAAAATAGATGGACTATCAGCAGCACTAGAATACAAACAAGGAAAATTTGTAAGAGGTGCAACCAGAGGAAATGGACTAGTTGGAGAAGATGTAACAAATAACCTAAAAACAGTAAAAACAATTCCAATGGAATTAAATGAAAAAATAGATATAACAGTTCGTGGAGAAGTTTTTATATCAAAACAAGACTTTGAAAAGATGAATGAACAAAGACAAGAAAATGAAGAAGAACTATTTGCTAATGCAAGAAATGCAGCAGCACGGGTCATTAAGACAATTAGACAGTAAAATAACAAGCACAAGACCATTAGACATATACATTTTTAATGTTCAAAAAATTGAAGGAAAAGGATTTAGTTCTCATTTTGAAGAACTAGAATATCTAGATAAATTAGGATTTAATGTAAATCCAGTTAGAATACCATGCAAAAACATGCAAGAAATAGAAAAAGCAATAGAAAAAATAGGACATGACAGAGAAAACTTAACATTTGGAATTGATGGAGCAGTAGTAAAAGTAGATGACTTAAAATTTAGAGAAATGCTAGGAACTACTTCCAAAACTCCAAGATGGGCAGTAGCTTACAAATATCCACCAGAAAGAAAAGAAACAATACTAAAAGACATTATATGCCAAGTTGGAAGAACAGGAGTAATAACACCAATGGCAGTGCTAGAGCCAGTTAATGTAGCAGGTTCTAAAATATCAAAAACAACACTTCACAATGAAGACTTTATAAAAGAAAAAGGCTTAAAAATAGGGGATACTGTTGTAATTCAAAAAGCAGGAGATGTAATTCCAGAGATAGTAGAAGTAAAAAAAGACAAGAGAACAGGAAATGAAAAAGATTTTGAGATGCCTAGAATATGCCCAGTATGTGGAGCAGAAGCTGTAAGAGAAGAAGGAGAAGCAGCAATCAGATGTACTGGAATAGAATGCCCAGCAAAATTAGTTAGAAACTTGGAACACTTTGTATCGAGAGAAGCAATGAATATAGATGGTCTAGGAGAAAAAATAATAGCTCAATTATTAGAAAATAACTTAATAGAAAATATTGCAGATATTTATACATTAACTATCGATGAAATAGCATCATTAAAAAAGAATGGAAAAAAATTCGCACAAAACTTAATAAATAGCATAAACACAAGCAAAGGAAATGATTTGTATAGATTGATAACAGCACTAGGAATAAGACATGTAGGAGCAAAGGCATCAAAAATTTTAGCTAGAAAATATAAAAAAATGGAAGCATTAAGTATGGCAACAGCAGAGGAATTATCAACAATAAATGATATAGGTCCAATAGTTGCAAATAGCATAAGAGAATTTTTTGACCAAGAGCAAACCAAAGATTTATTAGAAAAGCTAAAACAAGCTGGAGTTAATATGGAAAGCTTAGAGCAAGAAGAAAATATAGATAATCGTTTTGAAGGAAAAACTTTTGTATTAACAGGAAGTTTGGAAAAATATTCTAGAAGTGAAGCGGCAGACATAATAGAAAAATTTGGTGGTAAAACATCAGGCTCAGTATCTAAAAAAACAGATTATGTTTTAGCCGGAGATGAAGCTGGAAGCAAATTAGCCAAAGCAGAAAAGCTAGGAATAACAGTAATAAATGAAAATCAATTTGAAGAATTAATAAAATAAGAAATTTTAGCTAAAAAAGGTTTATAGGAACCTTAAAAACCTAAATATTTTATGCAAGGAATAAAGAATGGAAAACTATACTTTTGAACAAATGTGGCTAGATTTAAAAAATGGCTATCAAATATATTATACTTATGTTGGGAATAGATACTTACTTTTTAAAACAGCTGAAAATTGCTATACTCAAAAACTACTTTCAGAGCATAAGAAAAATCCACAACCTAAGATGCTTATGCTAACTTTAAAAAGAGTGAAAGAAATCTTTCCATATATGGAAGATATTGAATACAAAATAAGTGGAGATTAAAAAAAGGAGAAAAAGAAATGGCAACAATAATTGATGGAAAACAATTAGCTAAGAAAATCAGAGAAAACTTAAAATTAGAATGTGAAGAATTAAAAGAACAAGGAATAAATCCTAAATTGGCAGTAATAATGGTAGGAGATAATCCTGCATCAAAAGTCTATGTTAGAAACAAAAGTAGAGCATGTAATGAAGTAGGAATTGAATATCAAGAATATTTATTACCAGAAAATGCAACTCAAAAAGAATTATTAGAACTAATAAAAAAACTTAATCAAGACAAAGAAATAAATGGAATATTGTTACAAAGTCCATTACCACAACACTTGAATATAAATGAAGCATTTAAAACAATAACATATTCAAAAGATGTAGATGGATTTACACCTGCTAGTGTGGGAAAATTGTGCATAGGGGAAGATACATTTATATCATGCACACCATATGGTGTAATAAAAATGTTTGAAGAATACAATATTGACTTAAAAGGCAAAAATGTGGTAATATTGGGAAGAAGCAATATTGTAGGAAAACCATTAATACAATGTTGTTTACAAAAAGATGCAACAGTAACAGTATGTCATTCGAAAACAAAAAATTTGAGCGAATATACTAAAAAAGCTGATGTAATAATAGCAGCAATAGGAAAAGCGAAATTCTTAACAGAAGATATGGTAAAAGATGGGGTAGTAATAATAGATGTTGGAATAAATAGACAAGATGATGGAAAGCTAGTTGGCGATGTTGACTTTGAAAATGTATCCAAAAAAGCAAGTTATATAACACCTGTACCAGGTGGAGTTGGACCAATGACAATAGCTATGCTTATGAACAATGTTATAAAAGCAGCAAAAGAACAACAAAAAAGTATTTCAATGTTATAAAAATAAAAATGGGGGCATTATTAAAATGCTCCTTTTAAATTAGATTTAATAAATTGGATAAAAATAAAATAATCAACAAAATAATATGGAAAATATAGAAGAAAAAAAGTATTGGATATGGCTATCACTAATAAAAAATTTAGGAACTAAAAAAATAGAAAATTTACTAGAAATATACAAAACACCACAGAAAATATACCAATTAAGCAAAGAAAAATTGTTAAAAGTACCACGGAATTGGGGAGAATACGGCAACAAATATATTGAACTTAAATACAAGAAAAGAAGTTGCAAAACACATTGAATATATGCAAAAATATAATATAGACATTTTAAACATAAGAGATAAGCAATATCCAAAAATGTTAAAAGAAATTTATGATCCACCAATTAGCTTATATATAATAGGAAATAAAGAAATATTAAACAATGCTTCTATTGCTATTGTGGGGTGTAGAGAAGCAACAGAATATGGCAAAAAAGCTGCTAAATATTTTGCATATAACTTATCAAAAAATGGGACAAACATAGTAAGTGGACTAGCAAAAGGAATTGATAGCTATTCTCATATTGGAACATTTCAGAATGAAGGAAAAACAATTGCAGTTATTGGTAATGGATTAGATATGATTTATCCAAGTGAAAATGTTTGGATAGCTAAAAAGATTATAGAAACTGGAGGAGCTATTATATCTGAATATCCACTTGGTATGAAACCAGAAAAGATGAATTTTCCAGCAAGGAATAGGATTATTAGTGGAATGAGTAAAGGTATTATTGTAGTAGAAGCAAAAGAAAAGAGTGGAACACTTATAACTGTGGATTTTGCATTAGAACAGGGAAGAGATGTTTATGTGGTTCCGGGAAATATTAATTCTGTTAATTCAATTGGAACTAATGAACTTATAAAACAAGGTGCTAAGATGGTTACAACATATGATGAAATTGAGGTATAGCAAGCTATTCAGAGGTTTGCTCCAAAAATGACAAATTTTTTAATAATTTTTTTGAAAAATCTATTGACAATTAAAAAGAAATAAGTTATACTTTTACTTGTGCTAAACAATAGCATATGCTCCCTTAGCTCAGTTGGTCAGAGCAACCGGCTCATAACCGGTGGGTCCAAGGTTCGAATCCTTGAGGGAGCACCATTTATTTTTATATGGGTAGGTGGCCGAGTGGCTAAAGGCGGCAGACTGTAAATCTGTTCTCATTCGAGTACGAAGGTTCGAATCCTTCCCTGCCCACCATAAAAATAATATTACATACAACATTAGTTGTATTTTATTTTTAGCACATAAACGAACAGAAGTTTGGAATGGCGTTTAAATATGGTATTCAACGCAAAAAAGATATGCACAATTTAGCACATATCTTATATTATAAGCTAACAATCTTATGAGTAAAATCAAGATTACTCCAAGAATCATACATATACCCAATAGAATACACATTAGTTGCCCAAATATCTTTATCAAGCATAAGCTTCAAATTCCTATTAGAATTTCCATCAACAAAACGTTTAACAGAAGTAACAATCTCAAGTTTAGAATTAGCCTTAGCAATTTCAGAAATCAAAAACTTACCGCGATTTGTAAGTCCCAAAACTCTAGCATAAGGAGAAACACGTTTAGACAACTCCATATCCTTTTTAGTAAAGCCAAGCAAAGTATAAAGCAAAATTCTTTGTAATCTAGTTTCAGTATAACGCTTAGATTTAATTATATTCAAAAACTCAGTTACAGAATTACAAGAATTTGCAGCATTTTTAATAGCAAACTCCAAACCTTCAGAAACATCTGGAAGATTAGCAATTTCTTTAATATCCATTTTTCTCAAAGTATAAATAATTTCCTTTTCGAAAGCAGACAAATCAGTAACAAAATGACCTTGTTTTATATTATCCATTAAAATAGAATAACTAGATTCAGGTAAAAGCCTTCTTAAAATATCAAATCCGCCATTTTTAACAATATTACGAATAGCTGTAGCACTTGCTATATTTCCGGAAAAATCCGAATCATTATAACCAGTCTCAAATCTAGAAATTGCAACAGGTTCAATTTTACTCTTATACTTTTTTAAAGCTTTAATATATTCAATACCTAAAATATTGTTAGGTGAAGAAAGAACATTAGAATATTTCTTAGAATTATTTAAATACATAAGTAAAGTATTTTCGCGAGCTTTAGGAAAGGAAATCCCCTTCTTTAATTCGGTTGTTAAAATATTTTTATATTCTTTAGGTTCATGATACAGAACATCAGCTAGTTCACTTAATATATCTACATTTGAAGTTTCGGCACCAAAAGCTACATAATCTACAACTTTTAAAGAATTTAAAAGCTTAATAGCCCCATCTGCAAAGTTTTCTGCACTAGAAGTAGCATATAAAGTTGGTAATTCCAAAACTAAATCAACTCCGCATTTAAGTGCCATTTCAGCTCTGGACCATTTATCTATTAAAGCAGTAGAACCACGTTCAGTAAAATTGCCACTTATTACAGCAACAACATATGTTGCACCTGTTAGTTTTTTTGATTCTTCTAAATGATGTAAGTGACCATTATGAAATGGATTATATTCTGCTACAATACCTAATACTTTTCCCATAAAGTACACAATCCTTTCTAATTATTCTTGTATAAATCAAATTAAACTGATATAATATTACCATAAAAAAGAGAAAAAAACAATTAAATAGCAGGTTTTAAGTAGTAAAAGTGGATTAAAACCAAGGAAGGAAAAAATATGGAGAAAGTTGTAATATACACAGATGGAGCATGTTCAGGAAACCCAGGACCAGGAGGATGGGGAACAATTCTAATGTATAAAGAAAATAAAAAAGAAATATCTGGTGCAAAAAAAGACACAACAAACAATGTAATGGAGTTAACAGCAGTAATAGAAGGATTAAAGCTATTAAAATTTCCATGCGAAGTAAAATTATATAGTGATAGTGCATATGTTGTAAATGCATTTAACCAAGGTTGGATATACAACTGGGTAAAAAACAATTGGAAAACATCAGGAAAAGACCCTGTGAAAAATAAAGAAATATGGCAAGAATTATATAATTTAACAAAAGTACACAAAGTAGAATTTATAAAAGTAAAAGGACATAGTGATAATGAATACAACAATAGATGTGATGAACTTGCAAGAAATGCTATAAAAACACTTTAAAGAATAAAAGGTCTGTATAATTATTACAATTATATGACATGCAAAAAAAATATTGAATTATTTTACTAATTTTAATATAATAAAATTGTGTAAAAATGTAACAAAGGAGAAGAAAATGGAAACTTTTGCAGACTATATATTAACAGAAGAAGACTTAGCTTCAAAAATAGAAATAGTATATTATTTATCAAAGAAGAAAAAAATATTTTTCGATAAGTCAGTGATATTTAAAACAGAAATAGCAAGACTATTTTTAAACTATTCAAAAATTGAAGTAGACAAAAATTTAGTATTAACTGCATGTTTATTATCAAATTGTAAAAAAATAGACAACGCACAAGATATAGAAAGTGTACATATGTATGCAAAAAATGGAGCAGAATTTTTACAAACTCTTGGATTTGGAAAAAAGTTTTGCAAAATGTGTGAAGAAATAAATAGATATAGTAATAGTAATCCAAGAGAAAGAGAAAGCGATATATTAGAGTTAGTTGACCAATTTGGTGGAATGCTTTTAGATAGACCTGAAAGAATCGGGTTTAAGCCAGATGAAGCATTAGTATTACTAGAACATAGAAATTTAAAAGATGAATATAATAGATATTTAGACACATTTATAGATTTTGTTAATTTCGTAGAAAAAATAGAAATGAATGATACTGTAAATATGACAGCACTAAAAAGATTAGTAAAAATTTACAATGAAACGGAAGATTTAGCAAAATTTACAGAAAAAGTAATATATGAATATGAACCTAAAATAGACAAACTAATGGAAAAAAGAATAGATAACATAGCAAAAGAAATGTTTAGTAGTGTATCAGATCCAAATAGACCATTATTTAGTAAAGAAACAGCTAAGAAAATAATGGAACACATGGAAGAAAAAGAAATAGCAGAAATGAAGGAGTAAAAAATGTACGAAATATTTGCAGATTTACATGTTCACATAGGAAGAAGTGAAAATGGAAAACCAATAAAAATAACAGCAGCAAAGTCATTAAACTTTGCAAACATAGCAAAAGAATGTGCTGATAGAAAAGGAATAAATGTAGTTGGGATTATAGATTGTGCATCTCCATATGTAATAGAAGACATAGAAAACTTCTTAAAAACAGGTGAAGCATATGAATTAGAAGATGGAGGAATAATATACAAAGACAAAGTTTGCATATTACTAGGAAGTGAAGTAGAAACTTCAGAAAAAGGAAGAAACGGAAAAAGTGGAGCAGCACATAATATATGTTTTTTTCCACATTTAAGTGATATAAAGCAATTTTCAAATGAACTTAGTAAACATTTAAAAAATATTACACTAAGTACACAAAGAACAGATTTATCAGGCTATGATTTAATAGACATAGTTGAAAAATATAATGGAATATTAATTCCAGCTCATGTATTTACACCACATAAAAGCTATTATGGAAATTGTACAGATAGATTAGAAAATATCTTTAAAGAAAAAT
>OLNW01001586.1_pt1 | contig 21775 bp, 23 predicted proteins | sample 1672121 | NCBI WGS metagenome assembly OLNW01 (sample SAMEA3136648, study PRJEB25190) | human gut metagenome
AGTGACGCAACGTTTTATATCTTACTCGCTTGTTGACTTCTTGTCAACAAGTTTTTTGATATTTATTTTTGTCTTGCTTCAAGCACTTGGCTCGTTTCAAGACAAATAATACTTTACCTTGTTTTTTCTTTTTCGTCAACTTTTGCCTTTTAATTGTCTTTTCCGCCAAACGCCAGGAGGTGTTGTAAAGGTTGTTTCCTTTTTTGCTTTTCAAAATCCTCGCGCACTTTTGGAAAAATTGCTTTTTCGAAAAAAATGTTCGGATTTTATGTCTTTTCTAGGTTAAATGCATAAAAAGTTTTTTTGAAATTTTTTACTTTCAACTTTTTTACGGGTTGAAAGTAAAAAAAGGAGCAGCCAAATGACTGCTTCTTGCTTATTTTAGGTATTGCACGGTGATGTCGCTGACGTTGATCAGGAGCATCTGGTAATTTTCGTGTCTGGCAATTTGCTGGGCACTAAGGCAGAGATATTGCTCGGTTTGCTTAAAGTCAAAGTAGCTTGCCTCACCCTGGTCAACCTTTTGGGCAAAGGCGTGCAGCCGCTTGGCAATTTCTGATTCCGGCTTGTTCCATTCATTAACGATCTGCTTAAAGACTGCCGGTGCCCGCTTGACTTCTTTCTGAAATTCTTCGTTGACATAAAGCAAGCGGAAAAGGCTGCCATCGTCTAAGGCCAGGCAGGTCGGCTTGTCGCTGGCCAAGTCCACCAGGCCAACACACTGGTAGAACTTGCTCTGCTGCCAGTTCTCAATTTCGATCCCCTTTTCAGCCACCAGCTTGGCGAACTCACCGGTTGGCAAGGGCTTGCTGTAGTAAAAACCCTGGATCCGCTCGCAGCCAATCGACTGCAAGAAGTCCAACTGCTGCTTAGTTTCAACCCCCTCAGCCAAAGTATGGATTCCCAGGTCCTTGGCCATCTTCACGCAGGCGGTTAGGATCTTCTTTGAAGCTTCGTCAAAGTCCTTCATGAAGATCATATCCAGCTTGATCTCATCGAATTCAAAATTCTTGAGATAGTTTAAGGAAGAATAGCCGCTACCAAAGTCGTCCATCCAGACTTCATAACCGGCCTGGCGGAAGTTGTGAATGGCCCGCTTCAAGCCGGCAACATCCTTAGATAAGGCACTTTCGGTGATTTCCACGCGGACTAGGGACCAGCGCAAGCCATTTTTCCGCATGGCCTGGTTTAATTCGGTCAAGGGATCCATCATCTGGAAGTCTGCCCGGGACAAGTTGATGGAAACTGGCACGAGCTTTTCTCCCTTGTCGATACGCCCGCGCAGGCCCTAGGTAACTTCTTGGATGACGTAACGGTCAACCTTGTAGGACAAGTTCATCTCTTCAAAGAGGGGAATAAAGTCGCCCGGTGACAAGAAGCCCTTGACCGGATCAATCCAGCGGATCAAGGCTTCCGCCCCGCAGAGGCGGCCGGTCAAAGTCCGGATGACTGGTTGGTAGTAAACCTGCAGGTAGTGCTTTTCAATAGCTTCATCCAGGTGGTCGATCAAGTACTGCTTTAATTCTTCCTTTTCCTGCATGGCCGAAGTGTATAAGCACCAGCTATGCTCAGGCTGCTTCTTTGCTTGGTCGCAGGCCAGCTTGGCCCGGTCACAAGCTAAAGAAGGACTGACTTTCTCATCATACTGGTAGACTCCGACCCACACCCGGAGCTGGCTGGCTAAAGGCAGGTGCTTTAATCGGGTGTGCAGGCGGATGATCTGCGCTCCCAGTCACCTGGTTCTGGATCATAAACATAGAACTTACTAAAAAAGCCTTCCAAAAACGAATTTTGGAAAGCTCTTCTTGTGAATTATAAAGTTACCTGCTCATTTTCCTTAACCCGGGCCCAGTTGTGGGGATCCTGCAGGGTCGTGTCCAGCTTGCCCAGCATGTGGTCCATCTTGTGATATTCGGTGTCCCTTTCTTCATCGGTCGTCTTGGCCAGTTCTGCCTTCAGTTCATCCGCAAAGATGGTTTCTTCGGCGTTGGTCCAGAAGTAGTCTTCATACTGGATCCCGCTGAAGCGCCAAGGCTTAAAGAAGAGATTGTAGTGGATAAGGCCAGGATTTTCCAAGGCGGCGGTGTTTTCGTTTGGCATGGCGTCCCAGCGGCCGTCCAGGTACTTGATCCGGCCGGAGCAGATTTCATTTAGGTAGTCCTGGTCCGTGGCGATGCAGTCAAAGTGGTAGCGGCCCAAGAGGCTGAAGAACTTGTCAACGAAGTTTTCCTCTCTGAAGGCCTTGGCGTTCATGACCAGCATCCCTGAATTGATGTATTCCTTCGGATCCAGAGTCAAGACTTCCTTGATATAGCGGAGCATCTTTTCCACGAACTGGATGGAAGTGTCGGTGCAGGCACCCAGGAGATTATTGCCTAAGTCATGGTCATAAAGCTTGGCGATGTCGTCATTTAAGACCGTGTCACTGTCGATGTAGACTACCTTGTCGTATTCCGGGAAGAGGTCCGGGATAAAGAGGCGGTAGAAAATGGACATGGCAAAGAAGTCGCCCCGCAAGTAGTTCTCCTTCCGGTCCTGGATTGGCTTGAGGAGTTCGTCGGACATCTCGTAGAACTTAATGTGGACATTGTCTCTGTTATAAGCGGCCAGGGCCTTTTCATGGTCCCGGCTTAAGCCCTGGTGCAAAAAGGTTACCGTGTAGTCACGCTTTGGGTCGGCATGCTTGACTAAAGAGTGCAGTGAGACAGCCGCGTATGGGGTGAAGTCGTCACTGATTGAATAAAATACTGGAACTGTCATTATTATTTTTCCTTTCCATCTACCCTCAATCATATACTACATTGTAGTTCTTACCAGCATTTTAGCAAGAGAAAAGTGAAAATCGTATGAAATATTACATTAGTTTTCTCTATGAGAAAAGGTAGTGGAGGGCCTGGCGGACGCTGGAGACCGGAATTACCTCAATCCCCAAATCCTGCAAGGCCGGGCTCATATTGTATTTCGGGATAAAAATCCGCTTGAAGCCAACCTTGCCGGCTTCCTTGACCCGGGCCTGGATCTGGTTGACCCGGCGGACTTCCCCAGTCAGGCCGATTTCCCCGACAAAGCAGTCAGTTGCGGAGATTTCCTTGTCATAGTAACTGGAGGCAATGGCCATGGCGATGGCCAGGTCAATGGCCGGTTCGTTTAAGCGGATGCCGCCGGTCGCTGATAAATAGGCGTCCTGGTTCTGCAGCATTAGGTTCCCCCTTTTTTCCAAAACGGCTAAAAGCAGGGAGACCCGGTTGTAGTCCAGGCCCGAAGTAGTCCGCTTGGCATAGCCGAAGGCGGTTGGGGTGACCAGGGCCTGGATTTCGCCCAAGATCGGCCGGGTGCCTTCTAAAGAAACGACCACGGCTGACCCAGTTGAGTCGGGCAAGCGTTCATCTAAGAAGACAGCGGAAGGATTGGTCACTTCTGCCAGGCCTTCGGTCTTCATTTCAAACATGCCGATTTCGTTGGCCGCCCCAAAACGGTTCTTGACTGAGTGCAGGATCCGGTAGGCATGGTGCTCGTCACCTTCAAAGTAAAGGACGGTATCAACCATGTGCTCCAGGATTTTCGGCCCGGCGATGGACCCTTCCTTGGTCACGTGGCCGATGACAAAGACAGTGACCTGGTCCAGCTTGGCGATCTTCATCAATTCGGCGGTAACTTCCCGGACCTGGGAAGCTGAGCCCACCATGGAGTCCAGGCTGGGTTCATTCATGGTCTGGATGGAGTCGATCACGACAAAATCTGGCTTAACGTCGTCGATCTGGTCGCGGATGTGTTCCATGTTGCTTTCCGGATATAAAAGCATGGGGCTTTGGCCCAGGCCTAAGCGGTCAGCCCGCAGCTTGATCTGGCTGGCAGATTCTTCCCCGGAGACGTAGAGGACCTTGTATTTTTCGGCCAGTTCGCTCATGATCTGCAGCATCAAAGTGGACTTGCCGATGCCGGGGTCCCCGCCAATCAAGACCAAAGAGCCTGGTACGATCCCGCCGCCTAAGACCCGGTTAAGTTCAGAGGACTTGGTTAAGACCCGCTCTTCTTTTTCCGCCTTGACGGTGGACATTTTAACGGCTTCTTTAGCACCCACGCTGGCCATCAGGCGGCTGGGGGTAGCTTTAGTAGAAGTCTGGCGGACCTCCTGGCTTTCTTTTTCAAACTGGTTCCAGGCCCCGCAGTTCGGGCACCGGCCCAGGTAAGAAGCGGAGATGTAGCCGCAAGACCGGCACTTATACTGGGTTCTAGCTCTGGCCATTACTTGCCGCCCTTCTTGCCGGTTGAGCCAAAGCCGCTTAAGCGCTGGCTTTCGATTGGCTGGTCGTCATCAGTTTTGAGGTACTTAATGAAGATACCCTGGGCGATCCGTTCACCCTTTTTGATCTTGAGGGGACGGACGCCGTAGTTCAAGACTTGTACGAAGATCTCCCCTTCATTATTGGGGTTGTTGTAGTAGTCGCTGTCGATGACGCCGATCCCGTTTGGCAAGGACAGGTTGCGCTTGAAGGTGTTGGAGGACCGGTTGGCCAGGATCAGGACCTCGTCTTCTGGCATGTAGGCCTTGATGCCAGTTGGGACTAAGATCGGCTTTAAGACTTCTTCAGCCTGCAAAAAGTCGCTTTCGATCAAGTCGTGGCCATTTCTGATCAAGCGGAAGATCCTGACGAAGTTCAAGCTCCAGATGCTGGGGATGGTGATGTCACGGGCCGCTTCGATATCGTAGCCGGCGCTGGCCAAAGTCTGCCGGCGGGGCAGGGTCAAGCCTTGTCCTTCATACTTCTTAACTACTTCAAAGCCTCTTACTCTGTTCATTGTTTTTTTGCTCCTTTAATTATCTAGACATCTATTTTACACTAGTTAAGATAGCAAAGGAAAAGGCAGGGACCGCAAAATATTTGCCGCTTTGAAAGGAAAAACTATGCCAGAAGAAAGAGAAAAAGTCATTGAAATCAAGGCTGACGGCCAGTTGGTTGCCAAAAGTCCCCTCCTCTTGATCGAGAGAAAGAGCGGGCCGGTTTGGGCCATGAACCAGCTTTTTATCGCGCCGGGGGCACCAGAAGGAACTTTGGATCAAGTAATGAAGCAAGTAGAAAAGCTTTGCCAGGAGACGGGCTTAAAAGTTTGGCCTTTAGACCCACAAGTGATCGCTTATTGTCAAAAGCACGGGGAATTGACGAAAATTTGGGCCGGGAAACCAACAAATTAAGCTACTTTGATAGACGGCCTTGTTTTTATGGGCTAAAATGGGCTTAGACAGTTTTTTAAAAAAAGATAAACAGGAGGCAATAGGATGTCAAAAGAAATCAGCTTTGACACGATCGAAGACTTCACCAACAACTTGAGCAAGCACCCAGCTTACGGGGTAGCTGCAAACGCTGCCCAAACCAACGGGATCTTCAAGGCCAGCCAAAGCACCCAAAGCAAGGTTGACCTGGACCCGACCTTCTCAGTGGAAATCGACACTGGTTCAGTTACCAACCAAAGGCAGTCAGGCCGCTGCTGGATGTTCAGTGCTTTGAACACCATGCGTCACTCAATCCAAAAGGAATTCAAGCTGAAGGGCTTTGAATTGTCACAGAGCTACACCTTCTTCTGGGACAAGTTTGAAAAGTCAAACTTCTTCTTTGAAAACGTGATCGGCTCAGCTGACAAGCCACTGGGCGACCGGAAGGTCTCCTTCCTCTTTGCCACTCCGCAATCAGACGGCGGGCAATGGGACATGCTCTGCGGCTTGATTGAAAAGTACGGGATCGTGCCGAAGAAGGTTTACCCGGAAACTGCTAACTCAGAAAACTCCCGCGCTTTGGACGACACTTTGAACACCATGCTCCGCAAGGGCGGCTTGGAACTGCGGGCTTTGGTCAATGAAGGCAAGAGCGCAGAAGAAGTAGAAGCGCACAAGGCTGAACTTTTGGACGCTATCTTCCGCATGCTGGCTACTTCATTGGGCTTGCCGCCAAAGAGCTTCAACTTTGAATACACTGACGATGACGGCAACTACCACATCGACAAGGACATCACCCCGCAAGACTTCTTCAAGAAGTACGTTGGCTGGAACCTGGAAAACTACATCTCAGTCATCAACGGGCCTACTGCTGACAAGCCATACAACAAGGTCTTCTCAGTTGAATACCTGGGCAACGTGGTTGGCGGCCGGCAAGTCCGCCACCTCAACTTGGAACTGTCCAAGTTCAAGGACTTGATCATCAACCAATTGAAGCAAGGCGAAGTTGTTTGGTTTGGTTCAGACGTTTCCAAGGGCGGTGACCGGGAAGCCGGGCTTTTGGACACTAAGATCTACCAAAGAGACCAGCTTTTTGACTACGACTTCTCAATGAGCAAGGCTGACCGCCTGGACTCAGGCGAAAGCATGATGAACCACGCCATGGTTATCACTGCCGTTGACCTGGTTGACGACAAGCCAACTAAGTGGAAGATCGAAAACTCATGGGGTGACAAGCCAGGCTTCAAGGGCTACTTCGTCATGAGCGACGAATGGTTCGACCAATTCGTTTACCAGGCTGTTTTGAACAAGGCCTTCCTGCCAGAAGACGTTAAGAAGGCTTACGACGAAGGCAAGGAAAACCCAATCGAACTTCTGCCATGGGACCCAATGGGCGCTTTGGCTTTCGACTTCTAATAGATTTGAATAGATATGAAAAACGAGTTGCATCGCGCAACTCGTTTTTTGGTATGTATGGAAATTTAGTGTTGAACAAAACATTGAATCACGTCTTTGGCATTCAAATGCGTCAGCAAAATAGCGATGTTTTGATCTGCTTTTGGCAGCCAGTCATTATTGAGGTCCACGTATTTTTCCGTCCGCGTCCCCCCTTCTTCTGGCATGATCAAGGCATCCACCGTTCTCGCAGCCCGTTTTCTAAACAAGGAGTGATAAACCAGCTGTTTGTGATTCAAGTCTGTCAGCTTAGTGTAATCACATGAAAAAAAAGCTTTTCCCCGCAATCCTGAGGAAAAGCTTTTTCTCTGTCTTTTACCAAATGTACAAAAGTCTGGTCCGGTCCAGATTGCTCAAATTAAACTGGTGAACGTGTGATTCCTTGTTCTCCGGAAATTCTCTGATAAAGTCAGCCACGTTGTAAAGGCCGGTCGTGTAAGACCAGGTCCCCTTGACCTTCTTGACCGGGTCCAGCATCTCGTTTCTGATCGGGTAAGCCGAAATCAAAAAGTGCTTGTGGTGGAACTTAAAGGCAAAGTATGGCAGACGGAACTCGTCGACCACCTCTTCCTTGGTCTTGCCGATAGTCACCACATTCCGGTAAGTCCCGTACTTTTCACTGAACTTGTCGTTGAAAGAGAAGTAGAAGTTGGAAATGTGCACATAGGGAAAATCTTCTTCTGCCACCTCGTCAGGTATGGCAATCACATGTGAATAATGGTCCAGATTGTTCTCTCTCTGCTGCAGGGCCTGCTCCATCTGGTTGGGCTTGATCCCCTTAACCCACTTGGGCAGCTCCGGGTGCGCCTTGTAAGAATTGTACATCATCGTGATGACTTCCGGCTTCACCCAGTCGTATTGCCTCCGGATCTGGTTTCTCTTCAACAAACCTTCCAGGGTCTGGTTCTGCATAAAATCAACCACATAGCACTCGTAATGGTACTTCTCGCACCACTTCTTGTAGTGATCGATCTCGCTGGCGACAATGTGGGTCCCGTCCACGATGACGGTTTCCCCATAGGACATCTTGTGCTCAACCAAGTTGTCCTTCATCCGCTTGGTCTGTTCCGTGACATGCCGCGGAATAACCTGGTGCAGAACGTCAGTCTTCTGGTCATAGTAAACGGTCAGGTTCGCCAAAAGCAGGCGGATCGCATCCCCGCTGATCGAGTACGGCAATAATTGGTGCCGGGCGATAAATGAAGACTTGCCAGAGCCGGGCGCGCCTCTCAAAAGAAATAATTTGCGCATACTTAGCTCCATTTTAAAAAATCTATTTTGAATATATCAGAATAGATTTTACCATAGATTGCCCCCGACATTTAGCAATCTGGCAAAAGTCGCCATAAATTTTTGCTTTTTTCTAATTTTTCGCCTGCATGTCCTTGCCGTCCCGGTCACCCACGATAAAGACCAGTTCCGTCTCGCAGACCACGTCCCCGTTCACTTTAGCCACTGCCGCCACGCTCCCCGTCTTAGCCCGGACCTTGAGCATCTTCACTTCCATTTCCAAAACATCCCCCGGCCGGACTATCCTTCTGAACTTGGCCTGGTGGATCGCCCCAAGATAAGCAGTCTTCTTGTAAAAGGCCGGTGACTTCAAGATCAAAATCGAGGCCACCTGGGCCAAAGTTTCAATGATCAAGACCCCGGGCATCACCGGATTTCCCGGAAAATGCCCCTGGAAAAAGGATTCGTTGATCGTCACGTTCTTCACGGCCTTGATCCTTTTGTCGGCTTCCAGTTCCTCCACCCGGTCGATATAGCAGATCGGGTAGCGGTTGGGAATCAAGTCCATCACTTCTTGGGCTGTCATTACTGGCATCTTATCACACTTTCCGTTTATAAAATCTTTTTACGAGTTTTCTAATAACTTGTGACTAAGTGTAGCACTCCCAAAAACGATGTCAAGTTTTTCAATAACCGCTGATTTTTTCCGAGTAAAAAAAGAAGAAAAAAGGCAAAATAAAAAATAGGCCTCAGCCTGTTTTTGTCATCAGTTGGTGATCATCTTATCCACAATGTTCAGCTCCTGGTCAAAGTCATAGACAATGGCCTGGGCGTTAGGCACCTCCAGCTTTAGGATATCCACATTGTTGATGTCTTCTAAATATTTGATCAGCGCCCGCAGGCTGGAGCCATGGGCCACGATCAGCTGGTCTTCCCCAGCCACTAAGCGGCTGGCCACCTCGTCTTCATAGTAAGGCAACAAACGCAGCTGGGTCTGGTGCAAGCTCTCCGCTCTTGGCAAAAGCTGAGGGTCCACTCCCCAATAGCGGCGGTCGATAGTTGGTGACCCTTGCGCTGGCGGGACCGCGTCAAAGCCCCGCCGCCACTCTAAAACCTGCTCTTTGCCGAAAATCTTCCTGGACACGTCCTTGTCCAGGCCCCGCAGGGCCCCGTAGTGGCGTTCATTCAGCCGCCAGGTCTTTGCAACCGGTAGGTATAAAAAGCCCGCGGCTTCGGCCACGATGTTCGCCGTCTCAATTGCCCTCGACAAAAGGGAAGTGTGAATCATAGTCGGGTGAAAGTCCCCGACTTCTTTTAATTTCTCCCCTGCTGCCCAGGCCTGCCGCCGGCCCTTATCCGTTAAGGGGACGTCATTCCAGCCTGTATATACGTTTGCCGCATTGGCCTGGCTTTCCCCATGCCTCAGCAGTGTCAACTTTGCCATAATTTTTTTCCTTCTAGAGCCAAAAAGACCAAATTCCAGTAATGATGAAGAGGATGCCTAAGAGGACAAAAGCCTTGCCCCCCAGCCCCTTCTGCTTGACGCCCTGCTTCTGCCGGCGCAGGCGCGTGATGCCGGTAATTAAATCCCAGATGCCGAAAAACAAGATGGCATAAGGAACCCACCAGGAATGAACGTTCATATTAGCCCCACAACTTTACCGCGTAATAAATGGCCACGGCCAGGATGCCGGCCCCGGTCAGGTAGTAGGACTTGGCTGGCAGGCTGTCCTTCTTCCCCATCCGCTGGCTGTTATAGCCCCGGGCAAATTCCCACAGGCCCACGATCACCAGCAAAACGAGCGTAAAAGTGTGCGTATCCCACTTCATCTTCTAGTCTGTCTCCTTGTTCATAAATCTTCAGCCTTGCAGTTGTAGTCGACAATTTCAAAATTGCCTTCTTCGTCCAAAATCCCCCGGCTGACGCTGCCGTTGTCCGGGAAGGTGATGTCATGCAGGCCGTCGTTTTCCTTCCAGTACTTGATCCCCAGGGTCTTGATAAAGTCCCCGTGGGAAACCAGCAAGACCCGGCCTTCGCCGCTGGTCTCTTTTCTCAAGACCTTGATGGCCCGGCACATTCTGGTTTCCAGTTCTTCCGTGCTTTCGGCCAAATGGAGGGGGTCAGCCTTTTTAGTGACTTCCCGGAACTTGTAGATGCCGATGGTATCGATAATCTTCTTCACGTCAGTGGTTGCTGGAATGCCCGCGGCTTTAGAAACACCGAGCCAGATATCATCGATGCTGCCGCCTTCAAAAGAACCGTAAAAAACTTCTCTGAATTCCGGCAGTTTTTTGATCTTGCCAATCTTAGACACCTGGTTGGCGTCCTTCATCAAGTGGACGGTGTCAATCGCCCGCTTCAAGTCTGACGAGTACATGTTGTCAAAATGAATTTGAGAGAGGGCGTCAGCCGTCTTCTTTAAATCGTCAATTCCTTTGATGGTCAAGGGGGTATCGCACCAACCCTGTACCTTGTTCAGGCGGTTAAAAAGCGTTTCCCCATGTCTGACCAGATAAACTTCAGTTTTCATGCCCGTCCTCCCTAAATCAATCAATAACTATTCTAACTTACTTTGCCTGGCTTGGGTAGTTAACCCCAGGCCCGCCAGCCCAGGTAAATGGCCAAAAGGACCGAGAAGCAAGCCGTGATCCATCTGACCCAGGCAGGCTTTAGATATTTAATCATTTTTTGCCCGAAATAGCCACCAATAAAGAGGCCAATCGCCAAAGGAAAAGCTACTGGCCAGTTGACCCCGCCCTTAAAGGCAAATAGCGCCAGAGCCACCAGGTTGGCTAAAGAACCGATCACACTCTTAATGGCATTGATGACGACAAAAGAAGAGTCACTTAAAGCCGTCAAAAAGATCAAGGTCAAAACGCCCGACGCCGCCCCAAAGTAGCCGGCATAGATCCCGGCCACGAACAAGCCAAAATAAGCCCCGATTCTTCCCAGCTTGGTCGCCTGCTTTGGCTGCTTTTGCCGGCCGCTGTAAAGGAGCAGGCCAGCTGAAAAAGGACGAAGAAGGGCACTAATTTTTGAAAGATTTTTCCCGGGAACTTGACTAAAAGCCAGCCCCCAATTAAGGCCCCGGTCAATTGGAAGAAGGCATAGCGCCAAAGCTCCCCCCAGTTCCCCCGCATCTCCTTTAAGTAGGAGGACAAGGAACCAAAACCGGTCGTCACCAGGGCCGCCGTATTAGTCATATTGGCGCTGACCGGGCTGAGGCCGAAGAGGAGCAGGCCCGGGTAAGAGACAAGCGACGCCATGCTGGCCACCGCCGCCACGATGCCGGCCAGGACGCCTAAGATAATGAGGTAAATGAACTGCATGTTTGCTCTTTTTTGTTTTTTCACTGATTCGCTTATTTTTCCAAAGGAAAAAGCCGTATCCATTTTAAACGATCACAGCCGGCAATTGCAAATTGCTGAAAATAGCCCGCTTTCAGCGACAAGCTGACCGCAATTTTGTACAATAGAAGGTAGTAAATCATTAACAAAAAATTAAAAGCGCGAACAAGCAATTTTTAGAAAAAAGGAGAAGAAAACTATGCCAACTGCAGCAATTGTTTTTTCAGATGGATGTGAAGAAATCGAAGGCTTAAGCCAGGTCGACGTCCTGCGCCGGCTGGGCATCCCTTGCGATATGGTGGCTCTGGACAACTTGACCATCACTGGCGGACACGACATCCGCTTTACCTGCGACAAGTTAGTGGACGAATCCCTACTTGACTACGACTTGGTCGCCTTCCCGGGCGGGGCCCCGAACGCCAAGCACCTAAGAGCAAGCGAGAAGCTGGCCGGGCTGATGAAGCAGCGCTTCGCGGCCGGCAAGTGGAACGCCGCCATGTGCGCCTCCCCGATCGCCTTGTCTAAGTACGGCTTTTTAAAAGAAGCCAAGTGGACCAGCCACCCGGACTTTAAAGAACAAGTTGCCAGTGAAAACCCGGCCAGCACCTACGTCGACACCCCAGCTGTCATTGACGAGGACCACAAGCTGGTCACCAGCCGGGGGCCGGCCACTTCCTGGGCTTTTGCCTATGCCCTGGCCCAAGTTTTAGGCGTGGACACCAGCCAGCTGGAAGACGCCATGCAATACAGCTACTTAAGAGACCACATCAACGAGGCTTAAGATGACTGAAGAAACCTTAGTCAGAAAGGCAGAAAGCCGGGACCTAGAGGACATTGTCGCCATCATCAAAGACGCCAAGGCCCTTTTGAAGGCGCAAAACTCCAGCCAGTGGCAAGAAGGCTACCCTAACCGGGCCAGCATTGAAGAAGACCTGGACAACCGCCAGGGCTGGGTTTTACTTAAAGATGGGCAAGTCGCCGCATATATGGCCGCGACCGACTTCGACCCCAACTATGAAGTCCCGATTTGGGCGGGAAGTGCTCCCTACTGGGCTCTGCACCGCTTCGCCATTAAGAAGGATTTCCGCGGACAGGGGCTCATCCAGCTTTTGCTGAAAAAAGTAATTGCTTTTGGCCAAGAAAATGGAATTAAGAGCTTCCGCCTGGATACGGGCAAGCAGAACCAGGCCGTCCAGCACCTGGCTGACAAATTGGGCTTTGTCTACCGGGGCATCATTACGGTGACCAACGACTCGGTCGACCCGGAGCGGCGGGCCTATGAACTGCTTTTTGACAAGTAGGAAAAATATAAAGAGAAAAAAGAAAAATAAAGAAACAGGAAAATAAACAAGGAGGAAAAAATGGCTGAACAATTGGCAATTGCAGACCTGCAGGTCGACATTAAGCAGATTCCCTTAAAGCAGCCCTTCGTCACGGCCCTGCACCGGGTTGACGCCGTCAACGCCGTCCGGGTGACGGTCCGACTGGCTAACGGAGTAACGGGTGTCGGTACCTGCACCCCTAATGAAAAAGTGACCGGGGACAGCTTGTCCAGCGCCCGGGCCGTTATTGAAGAAACGATCAAGCCTCTCGTCTTGGGCAAGAACCTGACCGACTGGAAGGAACTTTTAAACACGGTCAAGACTTCCATCGTCCACAATGCCCCGGCCAAGGCCGCGGTCGAAATCGCCCTCTACAATACCCGGGCCAACCTTTTTGGCCTCACCCTCTCCCAACTCTTAGGCGGCAAGGGCGGCAGCGTGGAGACCGACTACACCATCAGCATCGGCAAGGCTGAGCAAATGATCGCTGACGCCCAGAAGATGGTCGATCAGGGCTTCAAGACCCTTAAACTGAAATTGGGGGCTGGCCATTTAAAGCGGGACATCAAGCTGGTCGAAGACCTGGCCTACGCGGCTGGTCCTATGGTTCACCTGCGCTTAGACATGAACCAGGCCTGTGATGTCCGGCAGACCATGCAGGCGGCAGAATACTGGCACAAGCAGGGCCTTTTGATCGACTTTATCGAGCAGCCGGTCCCGGCCTGGGACCTGGATTCCATGGCTTACTTGACCCGCCACTCCCCTTACCCGATCATGGCGGATGAATCCGTGGAAAGCTACGAGGATGCCCAAAGAGTTTTGGCCAAAAATGCCTGCGACTACATCAACATCAAGCTGATGAAGACGGGCGGCTTGTCTGAAGCCCAGAAGATCAACGACTTAGCCGAAAGCCGGGGGGTGCCAACCATGGTCGGCAGCATGATTGAGTCAATTGAGTCTTTGGCGGCAGCCTGCGCCTTCTACCGGGCCAACCCGAATACGATTTTTGCCGACCTGGACGCCATCTTCATGGTTGACCAGGACCCGGATTTGAATAGTTACGCCGAATGCGTCGGCGATAATATCGTGGTGAGATAAAATGCTGGATTTTAAGAAGATTGCTGACATCCTGGCTCCCCTGCCAGGGAAAACAGCCCTTTTGATCAAAGACAAGACCGGCGTCCTCTACGCCAGCCCCTTAGCCGGGGAAGAATTCAAGTCAGCCAGCCTGATCAAGCTCCTGCTACTACCAGGCCCACCCGCAGGACTTAAGCCAGATGGTCCATGTCCCGGAAGACAAGATCGTTGAGGGCGGGATTCTCTGCCACCTGGCCCAAAGGGACTGGATGATGCGGGACATTCTGGACTTGATGCTGTCGGACTCGGACAACACGGCCACCAATTTTTTGATCGATTTTATCGGCTTTGCAAAGATGGCCGCCTGGTTTGAAGCAGAATTTGCCCATCTTCACCTGGGCCGGTACTTGATGGAAGTGACTGACCGGGAAATAAGGTATATTCTTTTTTGGACGGCTAGCCATTTTTATCACTATTGTGATAAAATTAAAGCAGATTTATCAAAAGTAGGGATATAAATGGACATTACCAATTTTTTCACGGTTGAGACTTCTGAGCTCTCCAAATCTGACCGGAAAATCATGAAGAGAATGACCTCCGACTTGACCAATGTTGAGTCGCTGACCATCAACCACCTGGCTGAAGAAGCGGGAACTTCCCTGGCTTCCGTTCAGCGCTTCTGCCAGAAGATGGGCTATTCCGGCTTTAAAGAATTCAAGTTCCAGCTGCTGACCTACATCAAGAAGCAAGAGAGCCAGGAGGCGGCGGTTTCAAGCAGCGAATACCTGGATGACTACCATGACGCTATCAACCGGGTCTGGACAGCAAATGAAAAGGACGCGGAAGAATTGGCGGAAGTCCTGGAGACTAGCTCGACCAACTTTATTTTCGGGATCTATTATTCTGAACTGCCGGCCAGGCTGCTCAGCATGGGGATGCGGGATTTAGGCAAGTCGACCTACTTTGGGGACAACCTGGCAGCTGGCGAGCACCTCTTCCCGCTAAGCGATGAGAACTCCACAGCGGTCTTTTATTCAGTTTCAGGGATTTCCAAGCTTTTTGGCTCATCGCCCTTGCCCAAGTCGATTTCCCACTTCAAGCACAGCTACCTGGTCACCATGAACCCGGACACGCCTTTGAAGAAGTACTTTAAGAAGGTCATCGTCCTGCCGGGCAAGAACCTGGCCCAGGGCCTGCCGGTCGACCCCCAGTCGATCCCGGTGGTCTTTACTGAAAGAGTGATTGATATCGCGGCAACTAAATACCGCCGCTAAAGCTGCCGGAAGGCGGCTTCTTTGCTTGGCGTCTTGTTTGCCAGGGCTGGCGAAGATTGATAGAATTTTATTTAGGTGGTTAGTTACTTTTTGTAACTAATTTCAAAAAACAGCAGACATTGAAAATAAACATTAGGAGAAAAAGATGGACTTAAACTTTAAAGAACTGGCGGAAGCCAAGAAGGACGCGATCTTAAAAGACTTAGAGGAATTGATCGCCATTGACTCTTCCGAAGACCTGGAAAACGCCACGGAAGAATACCCAGTTGGCAAGGGCCCGGTTGACGCCATGACCAAGTTCCTCAGCTTTGCCAAGCGGGACGGCTTTGACACGGAAAACTTCGCCAACTACGCCGGCCGGGTCAACTTCGGTGCAGGCGACAAGCGCCTGGGCATCATCGGCCACATGGACGTAGTGCCAGCTGGTGAAGGCTGGACCCGAGACCCCTTCAAGATGGAAATCGACGAAGAAGGCCGGATCTACGGCCGGGGCAGCGCCGACGACAAGGGGCCAAGCTTAGCTGCCTACTACGGGATGCTTTTGCTCAAGGAAGCTGGCTTTAAGCCAAAGAAGAAGATCGACTTCGTCTTAGGGACCAACGAAGAAACCAACTGGGTCGGGATCGACTACTACTTGAAGCACGAACCGACTCCAGACATCGTCTTCTCACCAGACGCTGAATACCCGATCATCAATGGTGAACAAGGGATCTTCACCCTGGAATTCAGCTTCAAGAACGATGATACTAAGGGCGACTATGTTTTAGACAAGTTCAAGGCCGGGATTGCCACTAACGTGACTCCGCAGGTTACCCGGGCTACTATTTCCGGACCTGACCTGGAAGCTGTTAAATTGGCTTACGAAAGCTTTTTGGCAGACAAGGAATTGGACGGATCATTTGAAATTAATGACGAAAGCGCCGATATCGTCTTGATCGGCCAAGGGGCCCACGCTTCAGCTCCGCAAGTCGGCAAGAACTCAGCAACCTTCCTGGCCCTCTTCCTGGACCAATACGCTTTTGCCGGCCGGGACAAGAACTTCCTCCACTTCCTGGCTGAAGTGGAACACGAAGACTTCTACGGCAAGAAGCTGGGCATCTTCCACCACGATGATCTGATGGGCGATCTGGCCAGCAGCCCGTCCATGTTCGACTACGAACACGCCGGCAAGGCCAGCCTCTTGAACAATGTCCGCTACCCGCAAGGGACTGACCCGGACACCATGATCAAGCAGGTTATGGACAAGTTCAGCGGCATCCTGGATGTCACTTACAACGGCTTTGAAGAACCGCACTACGTGCCAGGCAGCGACCCAATGGTGCAGACTTTGCTCAAGGTTTACGAAAAGCAGACCGGCAAGCCGGGCCACGAAGTCGTAATCGGCGGCGGGACTTACGGCCGCCTCTTTGAACGCGGGGTTGCCTTCGGGGCCCAGCCGGAAAACGGCCCAATGGTTATGCACGCCGCCAACGAATTCATGATGCTAGACGACTTGATCCTGTCCATCGCTATCTACGCTGAAGCCATCTACGAATTGACCAAGGACGAAGAGCTGTAAGAAAAAGCCGAAAAGGTAATTACTCAGGGTGACTTAATTTTCTTTAGTCTAACCCGGTCAAAACAAAACATTTTTAGCTTTAGCAGGTTGTCAAATTAATTTTATTTTGACAGCCTGCTTTTTTTGCCCTTTCTTAAAGGATTTTATCTTTATGCTTTAGTAGGAAGGACTTGCTTTATGGAAGACCGCAGCATTGAAAACACGGACGGGACTATCCGCTCCTTGTCCAACCGGCACGTGCAGATGATTGCCATTGGCTGCACGATCGGTACTGGCCTCTTCTTGGGGGCCGGGACCACGATTTCCGCCACTGGTCCCTCAGTTATTTTTATCTACGCCATCATGGGCCTCTTTTTCTTCTTCCTCTTGCGGGCCTTAGGAGAGATGTTATATTTTGACTCCAACAGCCACACCTTCGTCTCCTTCATCACCAGATACCTGGGTGAGGCGGCTGGCCGCTTTGCCGGCTGGACCTACTGGATCGGCATCCTCTTTGCCTGCATGGCGGAACTGACGGCCGTTTCAACCTATGTCTAGTACTGGCTGCCCGGCCTGCCCGCCTGGCTGATTGAAGTTAGCGTCTTAGGCCTCTTGACCCTGCTCAACTTGACGGCGGCCAAGCTTTTTGGCGAAACTGAATTCTGGTTTGCCATGATCAAGATCATCGCCATCATCTCCCTGGTCGTAACCGGGATCATCATGGTTGCCGCGAATGCTAAAACTCCGGTTGGTCACGCTAGCCTCAGCAACTTCACCGGCAGCTTCTCCCTTTTGCCAAAAGGCAAGTATGCCTTCTTCACCGCTTTCCCGATGGTCTTCTTCTCCTTTGCAGGGATTGAATTCGTGACGATTACCATTGGCGAGGCCAAGAACCCGAAGAAGGTCATCAAGAAGGCCGTCAACGAAACCCTGCTCCGGATCCTTCTTTTCTACATCGCTACTTTAGCCGTAATCATGTGCGTCATCCCTTGGGGAAAAATTACCAGCGGGACAAGTCCCTTCGTCCAGGTCTTCAAGATCGCTGGCTTTAATGCTGTTGCTTCAGTCTTCAACTTCGTCGTATTGACCGCCGCGGCTTCTTCTCTTAACTACGGGATCTTTTCAGCTGGCCGCCACTTCTTCCAATTGGCTGAAGAAGCGCCTAAGGATTCCTTTTTGAAAAAGCACTTCGCCAAGATTTCAGCAAATGGCGTGCCAGCCGCGGGGATCGTGATCTCCGTTGCCTTAATGCTAATCGCGCCAATCATGAGCTTCTCCAGCACGGCTATTGAAGTTTTTGGCACGGTGGCCGGGGCAACGAGTGACATGTACATCCTGGTTTATGTTCTGGCCCTGCTGGCCCACCGCAAGTACCGGGAATCCAGCGATTTCATAGTCGCCGGCTTCAAGATGCCTTTTTACAAGCTCTCCAGTCCTTTGACCATCGCCTTCTTCCTGGTCATCTTCTTCAGCCTCTTCTTTATTCCGGCTGATGTCTTCGGGGCAAGTCTGGCCGCCAGCTGGGCCCTCCTCTTTGGGGCTGGTGCTGGCTCAGCGAAAAGCATTGAAGTGCCCATCCGAGTTTAAGCAATTAAAGTTAAACAAGCTAAAAAGCGTTGACAGATTTTTCTGTCAACGCCTTTTTTATGCTTCAATATTTGTCCGCACCGAAGTAATATTGCTGGTAATATTTCAGGACATCTGCGGAAACTTGGGAATTGGTGACCAGTTCATCGATGTCATACAGACTGTAAAACTAGTAGAAGTCGTGGCGGATCGTCATTTCTGAAACCTGCAGGCTCTTGGCTAAATCCGCGACTGATATGTAATTTTGCTCAGTAACCATATTCATGACTTGGTCAAGCCGTTCTCTTTTTAGCATTTTGGTCAGCCATCTCTTTCTTGCTTTTCCATGCTTAACTGTGTTCGCTTTAAAACACAATTTAACATCTGCCAGGGCTTTTTTCAATGGATCCATAACGCTTATTTTTAGCAGAAACTCACGTAAAAAAGCCGGTACAGGAAACCTATACTGGCTTTCTTAGTCTAAATTGACTAGCATGATCACTTTTAAAAAACTAGCCTAATAAACCGTCCAGCTTTTCTTCACTCATCAAGTGACTTTCCAGGACCAGTTCCCGGACGCTGCGCTTTTCCTTAAGGGCCCGCTTGGCGATCTTAGCTGAGAGCTGGTAGCCCAGGTATGGGCAAAGAACCGTGGCGATGCCGACGCTACCTTCCTTGAGCTGCTTGCAGCGGCCCTTGTTGGCGGTGATGCCCGTAATGCAGTTTTCTACCAAGGTATCGACTGCCCCGGTCAAAGCCGTAAAGGATTCGAAAAGCTGATAGAAGACAACTGGTTCAAAAGCGTTCAGTTCCAGTTGCCCGGCTTCTGCCGCCATGGTGATGGTGGTGTCGTGGCCGCAGACCAGGAAGGCCGCCTGGCTGACGACTTCCGGGATAACCGGGTTGACCTTGCCCGGCATGATGGAAGACCCGTTTTGCTTGGCTGGCAGGTTGATTTCGGCAAAACCGCAACGCGGGCCGGAAGACAAAAGACGGAGGTCGTTGGACATCTTGGACAGGCTGATGGCGCAAGCCTTAAGGGCACCAGACACTTCCACGAAGGAGTCCAGGTTTCCCGTAGCGTCAAAGAGGTCGTCGGCCTGCTTGAGCTCAAAGCCAAAGAGCTTGCTCAACTGCCCGGCGATGTGGTCTTCGTAATACTGGGAAGCGTTAATCCCAGTCCCGATCGCCGTTGCCCCTAGGTTGATCTCGTGCATTTCCATGGTGGCTTTTTCCAAACGCTTCTTTAAGCGGCTGACCATTGAAGCGTAGCCGGCAAAGCTGTCACCCAAGGTCATCGGCACGGCGTCTTGCAGCTGGGTCCGGCCCATCTTGATCGCGTCAGAGAATTCATCTGCCTTGATCCGCAGAGAAGCTTCCAACTTGTCCAGGCTAGCGACCAGCTTTTCACTGAGCAGGATGGTGGTCATCTTGCCAGCCGTTGGAATGGTGTCGTTGGTAGACTGGGCCATGTTGACCTGGTCGTTAGGGTGAACCAGGTCGTAAGTCCCCCGCTTGCCGCCTAAAAGCTCGTTTGCCCGGTTAGCAATAACCTCGTTCATGTTCATGTTAGCGCTAGTCCCGGCCCCGCCTTGGATTGGATCGACGATGAAATCTGCCGCGAATTTGCCGGCAATCACTTCATCGCAAGCAGTTTTAATCGCGTCAGCCTGCGGCTTAGTGAGTAGACCAATTTTAAAGTTTACGCTGGCAGCTGCCTTTTTGATCAAGGCCAGGTTGCTCAGAAAAACTGGACTCATCTTTAAGTGCGTAATTTCGAAATTCCGGCTGGCCCGTTCAGCCTGGACCCCGTAGTAGGCGGCTGTCGGGACTTCAAGACTGCCAATTGAATCTGCTTCTAATCTGCTTGCTGCTTTCATCTGTTTTTACTTCTTTTTTTGATTTCTTTCTATGGCCAATACTATAGTTGAAAATTAGACCAATGTTAAGACCATTCCCCCTTTTCTTTGCCATCTTTTTAGAAAAGGCTTACAAAAATTAGATTATTAACTTCTTTTGAGGAGAAAATTTAACATGCAAAGCTGAAAAAATTAGACCAGTTATTGGCCAAAAGATATAAAACAGATCATGCTCCAATAAAACAGCACGAAAAAAGAGGCTGATTGCTTAGCCTCTTTACACATTATTCTTTTGTATATTCTTCCCTAAGCCTTAAAGCTGCCCCAGTAGGCGCCGCCGTAGGCCCACTTAAGGTGGGCTGGCACTCCGATATAGTGCAGGGAGTAAGTGCCGTTAGTGTAGGAAACGTTAAAGCCGTAGTAGTCCCAGTCGCCGTCATACTTGCCGCCCTGGGTATTCATGAGGTCCCCGGCGTGCTCCCATTCCGTGTACTGGCTCAGCTGCTTGACCTTGCTCTGGTTAGCATAGCGGTAGCCAAACATCATGGTCTTCAAGCCAAAGTAGATGTCCTTCTTCATAGCCGTCATGGTCACCTGACTGCCGTCCTTAAAGCCGGCCATGTCTTCGACATAGTTGTAGTTGCTTGGCAATTTCAAGCCGACCCGGTTAGTGGCCCGGACAATCCCTGGCACATAGTGGCCAGTAGCGATGGTCTTCTTGTTTGCCACGTATTCCTTGGAAATTTCCAAGGCCAGCTTCTGGGTCCCCTTGCTGTACTTCCACTTCTTCAGGCCCAGCTTGGCCCGGGCCTGGTTGATCAAGCGGAGGGAGTAGGTTGCCAGAGTCTTGGACTGACTGGTATTCAAGTGGCCATTGGTCAATTTAACAATGGTCTTGTTGTCCTTGCTGCTCTCTGACCAGGAACTTTGGTCAAAAGTATTGGCCGGCATCCCCTTAACGTTGATCTTCCGCCACTTCTTCAGCCAAGCCGCGTTCTTCTTGTTTTTCAGCCACTTCTTCTGCTGGCTCTTAGACAAGTTGGAGTACCAGTAGGCCTTCTTCATGTTGGCCTTAGTATAGCCCTTAGGCAGGGTAAAAACCGCCTGCCGGCTGCTGGCTGCAACTGGTCTTACCTGGCTGGCCGCGAAAGCCGTCCCGATTGCCAAAGCAGCTGCCACGCTTACGAAAAATTTCTTCATCTTTGAACCTCTGTTTCTCAATTCAAATCCTATCCCATCTCTTTTATTATACCTTGTTTAGCAGCTCTTTTCTCCACAAAAAGGCAAAGAAAAAGACGGTTCCCCGAAAGGAACCATCTTTGACCAGCAGCTGATTAGTACCAGCCGTTAGCTTGCCAGAAGGCCTTGGCTGCAGTCCATGAACCATACCGGCTTTGAACGTAGCTGTTGGCAACCTTTTCCTGGTTGGCGGCAGAAGTGTCACCATTCAAGTAGCTCAAGCTCAATTGGTACTTGCCGTAGTAGTTACCGTTTGAGGCAGTGTATGAGCCGCCGCTTTCCTTGCTTGCGATCCAAGCCTTAGCTGCTTCTTCAGATGATGATGAAGAAGTTGAAGTTGAGCTGGAAGTGCTTGCGGAAGCAGTTGAAGTTGAAGCAGAAGTGCTTGAACTGGTCGTGCTTGCGCTGTAGCTGGAAGTGTTGGCTGCGCCAGTATTCGCGCTGTAGGTGTAGTTATAGTTTGAGCCGTAGCCGTAGTTATTTGCTGATGAGCTGTAGCTCGTAGTGTAGCCAGTGCCAGTTGTGCTGTTAGCAGTGTTAGTGCTGGTAGTATTCGCGTTGTAAGTGCTGTTAGCAGTGTTAGTGCTGGTAGTATTCGCGTTGTAAGTGCTGTTAGCAGTGTTAGTGCTGGTAGTATTCGCGTTGTAAGTGCTGTT
>OLNW01001595.1_pt1 | contig 21698 bp, 18 predicted proteins | sample 1672121 | NCBI WGS metagenome assembly OLNW01 (sample SAMEA3136648, study PRJEB25190) | human gut metagenome
CAGCGTCAGCAGCTTCCTGTACGGAAACAGCTACAGCAACTGTCATACCAACCATAGGGTTGTTACCAGCACCGATCAGTCCCATCATCTCAACGTGAGCAGGAACGGATGAAGAACCGGCAAACTGAGCATCGCTATGCATACGTCCTAATGTATCTGTCATACCATAGGAAGCAGGACCTGCTGCCATATTATCTGGATGAAGTGTACGACCTGTACCACCACCGGAAGCAACGGAGAAATATTTCTTACCCTGCTCTAAGCATTCTTTCTTGTAAGTACCAGCTACCGGATGCTGGAAACGAGTTGGGTTGGTTGAGTTACCTGTGATAGATACGTCAACACCCTCTTTGTGCATGATAGCAACACCCTCTGGTACAGAGTTTGCACCGTAGCAGTTTACTTTAGCACGAAGACCCTCAGAATAAGATTTGCGGAATACTTCTTTTACTTCATTTGTGTATGGATCAAACTCAGTTTCAACGAATGTAAAACCATTGATACGAGAGATGATCTGAGCAGCATCTTTACCAAGACCATTTAAGATAACGCGAAGAGGCTCTTTACGTACTTTGTTTGCCTTTTCTGCGATACCGATAGCACCTTCGGCAGCTGCAAAAGACTCATGTCCGGCTAAGAATGCGAAACATTTTGTCTCTTCCTCAAGGAGCATTTTACCAAGGTTACCATGTCCTAAACCTACCTTACGAGTATCAGCAACAGAACCAGGGATACAGAAAGACTGGAGTCCCTCACCGATTGCTGCTGCAGCGTCTGCTGCGCGACGGCAGTTTTTCTTAATTGCAATTGCTGCACCTACAATGTATGCCCAGCATGCATTCTCAAAACAAATTGGCTGGATGCCCTTGATCTGGTTATATACATCAAGTCCAGCATCTTTTGTGATTTTTTCTGCTTCTTCAAGAGAAGAAATTCCATAACTGTTTAATACAGCGTTGATCTGGTCAATTCTTCTTTCATATGATTCAAATAATGCCATGTTATGTTTGCCTCCTTTATATTATTTTGCGATTTCTTCATCTGTTCTTGGATCGATGAGTTTCACTGCGTCGTCAACACGACCGTACTGTCCGGCAGCTTTCTCCCAAGCTGTATTAGGATCATCACCCTTCTTGATGAAGTCAGTCATTTTACCAAGGTTTACAAACTTATAACCAATGATCAAATCCTCTTCATCCAAAGCGATAGCGGTTACATAACCCTCAGCCATCTCTAAGTAACGAGGACCTTTCTTTAAGGTTCCGTACATTGTACCAACCTGAGAACGAAGTCCTTTACCAAGGTCTTCCAAACCAGCACCAATAGCAAGTCCATCCTCAGAGAATGCACTCTGTGAACGACCATAAACGATCTGTAAGAAGAGCTCTCTCATTGCTGTATTAATTGCATCGCATACAAGGTCAGTATTCAGTGCCTCCATAACAGTCAGACCCGGAAGGATCTCTGATGCCATAGCAGCAGAATGTGTCATACCTGAGCAGCCGATTGTCTCTACTAATGCTTCCTGAATGATACCCTCTTTAACGTTAAGAGACATCTTACAAGCACCCTGCTGTGGTGCACACCAGCCTACACCATGTGTAAAACCAGAGATATCTTTTACTTCCTTTGCCTGAACCCATTTTGCTTCCTCTGGGATTGGCGCTGCACCGTGATGCACACCCTGAGCAACTGGGCACATGTTTTCTACTTCCTGTGAATAAATCATGTTTATGCTCCTTTCGATTTGCTTTTTCTCTGCAGAAATATTTCCACAGTTCTATGACCATTTTCGCACAAATTTATCAATTAGTCTACACTTTTCGCCAATATTTCTTAAAAAATCTGACGAAAAAGATGGTTAGAAATAAATGACAACGACTATATTCGCATTATATGTCTTTCTGTACGATATTTGATTGTTTCTTAAAAATACAGCCCTTTGGAATAAAACCACGAACACTGGACAATGGGTAAACATTAGTATTGCTTCCGATCACTGTTCCCGGATTAAGAACACTGTTACATCCTACTTCTACATAATTTCCAAGAATTGCACCCATTTTTTTCAGTCCGGTATTAAGTTTTTCGCCCTGATAATTGATCGTAACTTTGGTTTTGTCTGATTTTACATTAGAAGTGATGGAGCCGGCACCCATATGCGATTTAAATCCCAAAATTGAATCACCGACATAATTATAGTGTGGAACCTGGACATTATTAAACAAAATGACATTTTTTAATTCGGTAGAATTACCAACAACGCAGTTTTCGCCGACAATTGCTTTGCCGCGGATAAATGCACATTGTCTTACTTCCGTATTTTTACCAATGATGCATGGTCCTGTGATCGATGCAGTTGGTGCGATTGTTGCGGACTTAGCGATCCAGATATTGCCATCAATGCAGTCATACTCATCTTCCGAAAGAGTTTTACCCAGTTCCAAAATAAAAGCTTCGATCTTTGGAAGCACTTCCCACGGATAATCGCAGTCTTCAAAGATATCTTTTGCTATCGTCTCCTCCATATTAAATAAATTTTTGTTTTTCATTGAATCATACATATGAAACACCTCATTTCTTATAATATACAGCTGCTTTGTCAAATTGTTGACGAAGAGCCGTTTGATTAGCAGTTTGTTTGACATATTGAACACGACGGGTAATAAAGCCGTTTAATTTGGCCATGTATTGTTCCTCTGTGATCTGTCCTTCAGCAACTTGTGTCAAGCCTAATTCCCAACTTGCAGTCAGTTCGGGATTTAGCAAAGAACGTATGGAACCATCAACAACGTCATATACCATTTCACCGAATAATTCCGGTGTGATGATCTGTGTTTTTTTATTTAATTTCAGATATTTGATCTTGACTAGTTTACTCAAGATCTCGGCACGTGTGGCACTGGTGCCGATTCCGCTTCCCTTTATCTGTGCTCGCAGTTCCTCTTCTTCAATCAGTTGTCCTGCATTTTCCATAGCCAAAATGATCGAACCTGAGTTATAGCGCTTTGGTGGAGATGTTTCTCCTTCTTTAATAAAGAATTCTTCCACCGGAAGTGCCATTCCTTTTTTTAGATTTTGGATTGACGTGATCAGATTTTCGTCAAAAGTGACAGTTTCCATAGAATTCTCACTTTTTTTGGAAACAGATGCGTTAGTGGACATATTTTTCTTAGCAAAAGATGCAGTCGCAAGTTCCAAATAACCTTGTTTGACTAAAATCTTAAAATTTGCAAAAAATGTTTCTGTATCACGTTTTGCAGTTACCCCGATCTTTAGATATTCTGCAGGCGGATAAAAGATACAGAGAAATCGACGGACGATCACTTCGTATACTCGTTGACTTGTCACACTTAAGTTGCCGAGTGCATTTAACCCCTGTCCGGTTGGAATGATCGCATAATGGTCCGTAATCTGCTTATCGTTTACATAACGGCTTTTGGCAATCCCGGCATAGGCTTTTTGCTCCATAATCTTTGCAGCATAGGGAGCAATCAGGGAATAATTTTGTAAACCACCGATATTTTTGTATATCTCTTTGGCTACAGCAGTAGAAAGTACACGTGCATCCGTACGGGGATATGTAACAAGCTTACGTTCATATAACTCTTGTACAATTTTTAGTGTTTCATCCGGACTGATCTTAAATAATTTGGAACATGTGTTTTGTAATTCCGCTAAATTAAAGAGCAAGGGTGGATTTTTACGTTCTTTTTTGCGTTCTACTTTTTGAATGATCACCTGCAAAGGATCATAGGTTAAGGTTTTGCAAAGCTGTTCGGCATCTTCGCGGTTTTTGAACCCATTTTCCTTATAAAGTTTCGGTGATTGGTAAAACTGGCTGCCTTCAACCGCACGCCATTCACCTTCAAATTGTTTCCCTTCCAGATTACATTTCATCAAAATACGATAAAATGGTGTCTTCACAAACTCTCTAATCTCACGTTCTCTTCGAACTACCATTCCAAGAACACAAGTCATGACACGACCGACTGAAATGGCAGACCACTTACCGGTGTTAAGGTAATCCATTACGGGACGTCCATATTTCAGTGATAATACGCGCGAAAAGTTTATGCCCATCAAATAATCTTCTTTGGCTCTTAGATAGGCGGAAGCGGAAAGATTATCATATTCAGAAAGTGGTTTTGCTTCGGTAATGCCGCGCTTGATCTCCTCTTCCGTTTGGGAATCAATCCATACTCTGCGTTTGTCCTTGGTATCCGGAACATGTGCCATCTGATCTACTAAGCGGTAGATATATTCCCCTTCGCGCCCGGAATCAGTGCATACATAAATGGTAGATACATCTTCGCGATTTAAAAGACCAGCCACAATATTGAATTGTTTTTTTACATCTGGAATAAGTTCGTATAGAAATTTTTCCGGCAAAAAAGGCAGGGTTTGTAGAGTCCACTTTTTTAATGCTTTATCATAAGCATCCGGATAACTCATTGTAACCAGGTGCCCAACACACCAAGTAACAATGTAATCCTGTGACTCCATATAACCCTGTCCTGCATTGCCCGAGACGCCAAGTGTCTTAGCAAATTCCTTTGCGACACTTGGTTTCTCAGCGATAAATAATTTTTTACTCATATGCTGTTGTTACAGAAACAAAACGTTTACTGTTCCTCCCTATTTTTCGCATGAATATACTCTGCATATGTTTTTTGTCCAAATATGATCGCAACAATAACTGCTCCGGTTACGCAAACATATTTAACAATTTTTGTAACATTAATCTCAATGTTCATGGTTGATTCTCTCCAATCTTAAGCAATAAATATGTAATATATTATATTATTCATTGCTTTCTGCGTTTTCCGCATCAGAAGCAGCTTCCTCTTCCGGTTCTTCTTCTGTTGGTAATAATTCATGCATTTTCGTATTAAACTCATCTTGTGTCATAATGCCCTTTTTCACAAGTTCTTTATATTTGCGGTTAGCACGCACAATAGCAACATCGGAGTAGTTGTTTTTCTTTAGATCTTCTAAAATCTGATCTTCGATGTTTGACTTAAGAGTTGCTGCATTCTGCGCTGAGTTATCAACAGCTGGTTGAGCCGGTTGTGTTTGCACCGGATTTTGCTGCTGAACAGGTTGAGCCGGTGTCGGCTGAACAGGTTGTGCCTGCACTTGTGGCTGTGCCGGTTGAACCGGAGCCTGCTGTTGAACAGGTTGAGCCTGAACCTGAGATTGAACCGGAGTCTGTGCTGTAGCCGCAACTGGTTCTTCATCATCATAATCAATAAATGGCGACTCTGGTTTTGCTATTGGCTGAGCCTGAATTTTAGGTTGAACCGGTGTAGCTGCCTGCTGTACTTTGGCAGGCTGAACCGGTGTTGCAGAAGTAGCTTGAACCTGAGGCTGAGCCTGCTGTACTGATGCTCGCTGTTGAACAGGTTGTGCCTGCACTTGTGGCTGAACCGAAGCCTGCCGTTGAACAGGTTGAGCCTGAACTTGAGGTTGAACCGAAGCCTGTGGCTGAACAGGTTGAGCCTGAACTTGAGGTTGAACCGAAGCCTGCGGCTGGACTGCCTGAGCTTGTGGCTGTACCGGTCTAGCCTGCGGTTGTGCACCAGACTGAACTGGTGTAGCTGTATGTGCGGCCTGAGAAACTTTAGCCTGCGTAGGCACTGCCTGTGGAGTTACCGGCTGTGAAGCTGGAGTTTCTGTTGCTGCAACTTCATCCTCTTCCTCATAGTACTCGTCATCCTCATAATATTCGTCCTCCGGATCCACATATTTACCAAGATGCTTGAGATCACTATCGTCTTTGTTGTGACCACAGGCACATGAGGTAATATAATATGCGTTGATACGGCGGCAAAATCCACACTGCCATCCTCCATCGTCAATTAAATCCTGCTCGTATTCTCCAAGCTCTGTATCTTCATAAATATATTTATTTTTGACAGGCTTTGGAGCTTCCGGCTCAGGCTGAGCCGGCTGTGAAACAGTAGTCTCTACTGACGCAGCATCCTCTTTAGCCTCTTCTGCAGAAGCCATCTGTGCTGCCGGAGTCTCTAATTTCTGACCGGTTTTTTCTACATATTCTTCATATAAACCAAGACGATTTAAATCGCTGTCTTTTTTGTTGTGTCCACATGCGCAAGAACCAACGTAATTGGCGTTGACACGTTCACAAAATGAACACTGCCATCCTCCATCTAAAAGCAATTCTTTTTCATAATCGCTAAACTGTGGCACATTTCCTTGTTTGTCACTCATACGTACACCTCATTTCTTTCATACCTTTGTTTCCTTCTCGTTTATTCGTACAACGGATAACGGTCTGTCAAACCTTTTACGATTTCCGTTGCTTTTGCCTTATTGCCTTCCGGATCTGCAATGATCATTGCAATCGCATCAGCAACCATATCAAGATCAGCTTCGTTAAAACCTCTTGTTGTCACTGCGGCTGTTCCCAAACGGATACCACTCGTTACAAAAGGTGACTGTGGATCATTAGGAATTGTATTTTTATTACATGTGATATGTGCTGCATCCAACCATTTTTCTACGTCTTTACCTGTTAGATTTTTATCTGCAAGATCAACAAGCATCAAATGGTTATCTGTTCCGCCGGAAACAATCTTAATGCCGCGGTTTTGTAACCCCTTACAAAGTGCCTGTGCATTTTTAATAATATTTTTACCGTACTCTTTGAATTCCGGCTGTAACGCTTCTTTGAAGCAGACAGCCTTTGCTGCGATCACATGCATCAAAGGACCACCCTGAATACCCGGGAATAACGCTTTGTTAAAATTGATCTCTTTCGCAAATTCTTCGCTGGAAAGAATCATTCCACCACGAGGTCCACGTAATGTTTTGTGGGTTGTCGTCGTGGTAACATGAGCATATGGAATTGGGCTCTCGTGAACACCTGCTGCTACTAAGCCGGCGATATGAGCCATATCAACCATCAAATAAGCTCCCACAGAATCTGCGATTTCGCGAAAACGCTTGAAGTCAATTTTACGAGCGTATGCACTTGCACCGGCAATGATCATTTTTGGTTTGCATTTCTTAGCAATACTTTCTACTTCATCATAATCAATGAAACCATCGTCATTTACACCATAAGGTACACAATGGAAATATTTACCGGACATATTGACCGGACTTCCATGTGTCAAGTGTCCGCCGTGATCAAGATTCATGCCCATATAGGTATCTCCCGGCTGCAGCAAAGCAAAAAATACTGTCATATTTGCCTGTGCACCGGAATGCGGCTGTACATTGGCATATGTACAATCAAATAACTTCATAGCACGATCTCTTGCAAGATCCTCAACAATATCAACGTATTCGCATCCACCATAATAGCGTTTGCCAGGGTAACCTTCCGCATATTTGTTAGTCAATGTGCTGCCCATGGCTGCCATAACCGCTTTACTTACTAAATTTTCAGAAGCGATCAATTCAATGTTATCACGCTGACGATTTGTCTCCTTGTCCATTGCTGCTGCAACTTCCGGATCAAAACGTTCTACTTCTTCAAATGAGTACATATATTATCCTCCTTTTTATATTTCATCAATTGCTTTTCCAATATCGTTACGCATATATTTATTATCAAAAGTAACCCATTCGGTTGCCTTATATGCATTTTTACGCGCTTCCTTTAATGTAGCACCTTTGGCAGTAATGCCCAATACTCTTCCACCATTGGTTACTAAACCGTCTTCCGTCAATTTTGTTCCGGCATGGAATGCATAATAACCGTCTTCCGAAGCAAAATCTTTCAGAAATGTAATCTTTTTCCCTTTTTCATAATGTTCCGGATAGCCATCAGAAGCTAATACAACACAGACAGCCGCATTATCTTCAAATTGAAGATCCACCTGGTCTAACTTCCCGTCAATACAAGCCTCCATAACATCGATAATATCGTTTTTCATGCGAGGCAGAACAACCTGTGCCTCCGGATCGCCAAATCTTGCATTGTATTCCAATACTTTTGGACCGTCCTGTGTCATCATAAGACCAACAAAAAGTATTCCTACGAAATCTCTTCCTTCTGCTTTCATAGCATCCATTGTTGGCTGATATATTTGTTCTTCACAGAACTTCTGAATCTCCGGTGTATAAAACGGACTCGGTGAAAATGTTCCCATTCCTCCGGTGTTTAATCCCTGATCTCCGTCTTTGGCACGTTTGTGATCTTGTGCACTGGTCATCGGTTTGATATGTGTACCATCACAGAAGCAAAGTACAGAAGCTTCTCTACCAACCATAAAGTCTTCTATGACGATAGTGTTGCCGGCATCTCCAAATTGTTTATCTAACATTAATGAGGTAACACCTGCCTCTGCTTCCTGCAGATTTTGACAGATCAATACACCTTTTCCAAGTGCCAGACCATCTGCTTTCAACACAACCGGAAAAGTTACATTTTCTAAATAGATCAACGCTTCCTCCGGAGAATGAAATGTTTCATAATGGCAGGTTGGAATGTTGTATTTTTTCATGAGATCCTTTGAAAAACTTTTAGAGCCTTCGATGATCGCAGCATTTTTACGTGGACCAAATACGCGAAGTCCCTGCGCTTCAAATACATCGACAATGCCACCAACCAAAGGATCATCCATGCCGATGATCGTCAGATCGATCTCATTTTCTTTGGCGAATGCAGCAAGTTTATCAAATTCCATAGCAGTAATATTTACGCATTCTGCAATTTCTGCGATTCCACCATTACCAGGTGCACAGTAAATTTTATCGACACGTTTGCTCTGGGAGACACTCCAGGCAATTGCATGCTCTCTTCCGCCGCTTCCTACAATTAATACTTTCATCTTGTTTCCTCATTTCTGCATATCCTGCGATGCGTTTATTTATTCCGTGGAAATGATACTAACGGCTTACAACAGCTATACCATTCTGTACGGAAACTTTTCCTGCGCCAATCAGATCAATTGCTTCCGGAAGAATGTTCCATTCAGCTTGTTCCATCACACGTCGCTGTAGAATTTCCGGAGTATCTCCATTTTTTACTTCAACAGCTTTTTGTAAAATAATAGGACCATGATCTGCCTTTTCGTCTACAAAATGCACTGTGGCACCAGTTATCTTATTGCCACATGCCAAAACACTTTCGTGCACTTTCAATCCATAATACCCCATCCCGCAATGAGCCGGAATCAAGGATGGATGAATGTTAATGATCTTATTTGGGTAGGCTGCGATCATTTCGGATGGAACGATCACCAGATAACCTGCCAGCACAACAAGATCAATATTATATTTGTGTAGAGCATCAACCATTGCTTCGCCAAAAGCACTCCGGTTTTCGTATTCCTTTGGGGAAATACATAACGCCGGGATACCTGCATTATTTGCACGCTCCAGTGCATAAGCATCCGCTTTATTACTGATCACAACAGCAATTTGTGTGTTGTGAATTTTACCGGAATGGACGGCATCTATGATTGCCTGCAGGTTCGTTCCACCACCGGATACACATACTGCAATTTTCTGCATACTAATCCTCATTTCAATATGTATTATTAGGACAAAAGAGAAATTCCCTTTTCACCCTCTGAGATCTCGCCTATAATATATGCTTTTTCTCCAGCCTGCTCTGCTAAAGCTACTGTCTTGTCTGCATCAGCAGCATCTACTGCAAGAAGCATACCGATACCCATATTATAAGTGTTATACATCATCTCTTTGGAAATGTTGCCTTCTTTTGCCAACATGTCAAAGATCGGTGGGATCTCGTAACTTCCCACTTTGATATTTGCATGTGCATTTTCAGGAAGCATACGCGGAATATTCTCATAAAAACCACCGCCTGTAATATGGCTGCAGCCTTTGATCGTTACGCCACCCTCTTTGATCGTGCGCAGTGCCTTCACATAAATCACAGTAGGTGTTAATAATGTTTCACCAAGTGATTTGCCGCCAAGAGACTCGTATGTTTTATCCAAGCTTTCTTTTTTCATTTCGAACACTTTGCGAACCAAAGAATATCCATTGCTGTGAATACCGGAAGAAGCAATTCCAACCAGCACATCACCTTTTGCAATTGTTTTACCTGTGATCATATTTTTGCGGTCAACAACACCAACCGCAAAACCGGCAAGATCATACTCATCTACCGGATAAAATCCAGGCATTTCTGCAGTCTCACCACCGATCAAAGCTGCACCGGACTGTTTGCAGCCGTTTGCCACACCGGATACGATGGAAGCAATCTTTTCCGGTTCATTCTTGCCACAGGCAATATAATCAAGGAAGAATAACGGTTCACCACCTGCACAGGCGATGTCATTAACACACATTGCGACACAATCAATACCAACGGTATCATGGCGATCCATTTCAAATGCCACTTTCAATTTGGTGCCAACGCCATCTGTTCCGGATACTAAAGTAGGCTGTTCCATTGTCTTGAACGCCTCCATAGAAAACGCTCCTGAAAATCCACCGATATCAGTAAGCACTTCACTGCGCATCGTTCCGGCAATATGCTCTTTCATCAGTTCTACCGCTTTATATCCGGCTTCAATGTCTACTCCCGCATTCTTGTAATCCATGTTTTCCTCATTTCTGCGTTGCAATCGTAATAGTATTATATAAATCGGGAAATATCCCATAATGCAATTCATCGCAGGCAACGCACTACAACAAATGTATTGCATAAACATAGCAAATCTACTTTATTGTAGCACAATTCCTACTGTTTGTCATTGGAATTTTCCAAAAAATTCTCAAAAATATCACTTGTTTTTGTCAAAATAGCCCAATACGCTAACGGAATCCCTGCCGGCATAAACTGTAACTGCACCTTGTTCGGTAGTGGATAATATATGTGCAGATATGCTGTTTAGACGAGATAATAATTCCCGATGCGGATGGCCGTAACGATTATTTTTACCACAGGAAATGATCGCATATTGCGGTTGCACTTGCGCTAGAAATTCAGCACTGGTTGAATTTTTAGAACCATGATGTGCTACTTTTAGAATGTTAAATCTGGTGCCGGAACGCTTTAACTGTTCTAAGACATACTGCTCTCCGTCACCTTCCAGATCACCACATAATAGCATCTTTGTTGAATAATACGTAACTTCTAAAGTCGTAGAATATGCATTTGCAGAAGAAGCATCAAAAAAAGGTTTTGGATGCAGACAAGCAACAGATAATGCGCCTTTTTGCAGATGATCGCCGGCACATATTGTTTGAATCGGAATATCTGCCTGCTTGGCAGCAGTGATCATCTGGCGATATCCTTCTTCACTCTGCATTTCTTGCGATGGCAATGGTAAAAGAAGTTTGCGGATTTGGATATCCTGGCGGTCTGCAACATGCTTCATTAATTCCAGCTGACCGGATATATGGTCTTTGTCAGCATGAGTCATGATCATATAATCTATGCAGTGAATTCCTTGTGATTTGAGATATGGAATCAAACAATACTCTCCTATATTGTTTTTGCTGGTGCTTCCACCATCAATTAAAAATGTAGCGCCATCGGTATGCTGCAGTAAAATACCATCCCCCTGCCCTACATCCAGAAAAACAGCCTTAAAGTATTTTCGTGGAATAGGAAAAAGCAGAAGGATAACGGCAGCAGTCCAGATCAGCAAAGGATAAAGCTTGATAATCGTGCGTTTATTGATCCATAGTAGAGATAAGGCAAGAATAATGTAATATATCACGATGCGAGATATTTGTGGTTGCCCGAGAATCAGTGAATGAATTGGCAATCGTTGGAACAGCCTGCACAAATATTCATAAAACGACAGAATGCAGTAGGTGGTGCCGAACAAAAAATGCGACACAAACGGCAGCCACAGACCTAGTATACATGCAACGCCGCCGATCAGCACCAGATAAGAAACCAGTGGTAGCACTAAGAGGTTCAGAAATATCCCGTAGACCGGAATCTCATAAAAAAAGAACAGTACGATTGGCAGTGTAGTTAGTTGAATGGCGGCACTGGCCAATAACGATTGTGCTGTTTTTTCCAGGAGAAGAGAGAGCTTACATTGGCATTTATCCAATAGCGTACCTTGCTGTTTTTCTCGTATCCAACGCCTCTTTTTGCGGAGTTTGGCGCGGCGCTTTTCGGAATCACCTACTATGATTATCTGCAGAGCGGGTAAAATAGCAGCAATGCCGAGCACAGCGAAATAAGATAATAAGAAACTGCAGGAATAGATAGCATAAGGATTTTGCAGTGTAATGATGCAGGCACTGATTGCCAGTGATGAAAGTAAATCGTAACTTCGATGCAGCAGATCTGCTGCGAATAGCAAGAGCATCATGATAACGGCACGACTGGTTGAAATGCTAAAACCCGTCATTAGTCCATACGATATTAAAAATGATATGGTTGCAAGAATACTGATGCGCCTCGGCAGCCGGCAGATAAGCAGCAGGCGAAAAATACCGAAACAAAAGATCGTGACATGAAGTCCGCTGATCGCTAACAGATGACCAATGCCGTTTTGCTGATATAGCTGTTTGATGTCTGAGGGAAGTTCTGTTTTTTGACCCAATAAAACAGCTTGCATTATACCGGCTTGCTTATCAGGCAGGCCGGATTCTATCGAAGTTGATAATTGATGTCTGATTTCATCCAATTTTGTAAACAATATGTTAGAATGGCCGGATACCACTTTGATCTGGTCAGCGTATAATTGATAATAGAAGTTTAGTTCTCGATAATATTGTTTTTGGTCAAATTCGCCCGGATTGGATGCCGTGGCAAAATTTTTCAGGGTGCCGAAACACTGTATCGTATTACCAGGAATAAGTGATGAAGTTTGATCTGAATAAACGATCATATTGGAAAAATTATATACTTTCTGTCCGGAAATATGGACAGATACTTTTTTAAGATATAAACGATTGGATGAATCAGTAGACTCTGCACGATAATAAATCCCCTTTATGCAAGCATTTATCTTATCATTATTTTTAGTGAGCAATGCCTCATACGGATAATTCTTCTGCCATTGTTCCTGCATGTGCGTGGCATGAAACCAGACCAACAGAAACATACAGATCGTACAGATCCAAACACAGGGTCTGCGAATATAAATCACCTCTTTAGAATCACTGGACAAGATCAAGATTTCTAGTAAATACATCTCCAAATGGCATAGAATCGTTATAGAATAATTCCTGTTTGCCGTTGATACTAAATTGCACTTTTGTAATATCCGGCAGTTCGATCAATGTATTAACGACAGAATAAATAGCCACTTCTGCTGTAATCCCGTCCGGTTTATTTAAAAACTGTTCTGAAAAATCAACATAACAGGTATGTTCTTTCAGGGTAACTTTGTTAAGGATCGTATCCTTAGGAATTGTTGCTTGTATATCCTTGGATGAAACGCCGTCAATCGTTGATGGTCCCTTTAGAAGCTGTTCAATGACTAGTTGCTCTAACGGAATTGTCGCATCATATGTGATCTCAACAGGTACTTCAACAAGCTTATCTCCTTTTCGAGATGCAAAATACATATTTACGGTTGCAGTCTGACGATATTTGGAACCGCTGTCTGTATTATCAATAAAGCTTTCGGCAGTCATATATCCGATGGAATTCATATTTGAATCGGTCAAAGGTTGCTCTTCCGATCTGCCCTGCCACGTAAAATTGCACAGCACGAACACCTTTAGACTGGCAGAGTGTTTTAACGATCGCAGCACGGCGCAAAATCTCATTAACACCGGAATAATTGCCATAGGAAGCATCTAAGTAAAGTGTCAAGTCTCCGTTGTTATCAAGAATAAAGTCATCAACAGATACATTGGCCGGAATAGCCTTTTTCATAGATACATCAGAAGGCTCTTTTTGAAGGTTGTGTAGTAATTCCTTGATAAGAGCTTCTCCTTTCTTATTTTTGGGAGAATATTTCTCATAAGTCATTTTCGTTTCAGCGGCGTTTATGCAATAAATATAGTATCCGGTATACTCCTTATGAGGGCGTGCGTGTACGAAAAGAAATGCCCAGACCAATATAGCGATCACAAGCAGAACGACCCATGGGACAAAATGATATTTATGTGTTGTAACAATGGTCTTTTCTTCCACGACCTCACCTCCAATTTTTTGTCATATGATCAGACAACATAAGTCAATGGGATACGCACCGTAAAGGTAGAACCCTCTTTTTCTTTACTGTGCAGTTTGATCGAGCCGCGGTGCAGCAACACAGTACTTCGTGTTAAGGATAAACCAAGTCCTGTTCCACCGGTATCACGGGATCTTGCCTTATCAACACGATAAAAACGATCAAAAATTTTATCTTGCACATCTTCCGGAATACCGACACCGGAATCTTCTATTTTGACATAGAAAAATTTATGATCGGCATTGAGGGTGACGCGCACCCAGCCATCGTCATAATTATACTTGATCGCATTTTCAATCAAATTATTCAATGCGATCGACAGTTTTACCTCGTCAACATCTGCCATTATCGGTCGAAAACTCTCATAGATCAATTCGATGTTACGTTCTGCAGCAATCGGTCGTAGGCGCTTTAGCAACTGTTCGATCAAATCGTTGATACTGATATTGACAATATTCATTTCTGCAGTATTTTTATCAAGTTTTACCATTGTGAGGAGATCGTTGATGATATTTGTCATACGTTCGATCTCATGCGTGATATCCACCAAAAATTCACGATATAATTCTTCCGGCATACCTTCTTGAGAAAGCAGGGAATCTGACAATACCTTCATAGATGCTAATGGTGTCTTTAATTCGTGAGACACATTAGAAGCAAAGCTTTGTTTTGCTTCATCCTGCTGCCTGATAACATCGATCATGCGGTTAAAAGATTCTGAAATTCGTTCAACCTCAGAGTAAGTATGCACATCTAACTTAGTGTCCATATCTCCTGCGGCAATGTCATCAATAGATTCTGTAACACGCTGTAATGGTCTGGTGATCAAAACCGAGTAACCAAACGCAAGAAACATGATAACAATTGCGATTGTTAATATCAAAATAATGCTGCGTCGGTTGATCACATTTGCAGTTGTACGAAAATTCTTGGTGGAAAAAGTCAAAATGATCGCACCGGTCGTCTGTTCAGTAGACGCGTTTACGATCGGCATCGTAAGCTGTACGTAGTCACCGAGATCATTTACGTAACGTTTTTCATGATCAACAAAGCAACGAACTACTTCTGAGGAGATCATAGTTTTGCCAACTTCCAGATTAAACGTATCTGTTACGACAGACAGATCCTGATTGATGATCAAAACACGCCCCTGATAGATGGTTGCAATAGATTCCGCCTCCTGTTCAACTTCAGGTGCCTCCTGTCCGGTAAGATATTCAGAACTGTTAACAAGGTTACTGAGGACGGTTCCATAAGATTGAATCTCATCCGTTCGTTGAGAGATCAGTCTTTTCTCGTAAGAATTAATTAGAATATTCGAAAAAAAGATGACCGGTATCAAACCAATCACCACCAGTACGGCAAACAATTGCACCCGCATACTGCGGATCTGCACTAGTAATTCTTTTCCTCGCTCAAGCAAAATGATTCCTCCAAACGGCTGTCAGGCCACAAAATAGTAATACATACGGCTGGATATGCCTATCGTTGGAAATAATAGCCAACACCCCATTTGGTATGGATATATTTTGGTGCACTTGGGGTTGTTTCAATTTTTTCTCGAAGTCTTCGAATATGTACATCGACGGTTCTGACATCACCCGGATAATCATATCCCCAAACGGTATTGAGAAGTTCTTCACGACTATATACTTTATTAGGGTGAAGCATTAAAAGTTCCAACAGGTCGAATTCCTTTGCCGTCAGATTCACTTCTTTGTCATCAATGTAACCTCTGCGGCTGTCCAGATCAATGCGAAGTGATTCAAATGAAAGTACCTTTTCAGGCTCTTTGGCTGTTTTGGAACTGCTTCGGCGAATAATAGCACGAATCCTTGCCTTTACTTCCAAAATGTTAAAAGGCTTCGTAATATAGTCATCCGCACCATACTCCAGCCCCAGGATCTTATCCATATCTTCACCTTTAGCAGTCAGCATAATGATAGGAACATCCGAAGATTCACGAATCTGCTGGCACACTTCAAAACCTGTAAGTTTTGGCAGCATCACATCTAATAATATGACATCATATTGATTGGAGGATGCAAGTGAAAGAGCTTCCTCACCATCATAAGCACAATCAACTTCCATGCCGTCCTGTTCCAAGCTAAAACGAATTCCCTTAACAATTAACTTTTCATCATCTACAACCAATACTTTCTTTGCCATATTTCCCTCACTTTCGACGTTAAACATAAACGTCTCTCTTTATTTCAAATAGTTATTTTGTCTTTAATCTTATCGAAGACACCATTTTTGATCCCGGATATATTCATAATATCCTCGATCTTTTGGAAACTGCCATGCTCCGTGCGATAGGCAACGATAGCGTTTGCCTTGGATTCCCCAATTCCAGGCAACGATAACAATTGCTCTTTCGTAGCTTTGTTGAGACTGATCTTGTCCGACGAAGTGGCAGATGCAGTCTGTGCATCGGATTCTGCGCGTGGTTGATCCTTTGCTGTCTTTGATCGGCGCGGAATCTCTATCTGCTCTCCATCCTGAACGAAACGAGCCTGATTGACGGCATCGGTGTCTGCTTTTTTGGTTAATCCTCCTGCAGATGCAATAACATCGCAGATGCGGACAGACTCACTAAAACGATATACGCCAGGGTGCTTCACGGCACCACAAATGAAAACGGCAATCTCAGACGAATTCGTATTCACAGGCTTAGATGTATCACCAGCCGGAGCGCTGCTTTCTGATACGGATGCCTGAAAATTTGATTCTTTCGTAACCGGATCTTGCCCTTTTGTATACCAAAAGCCTGCGCCAAATAGTATGGCACCACAAATAATCCAAATGATCCATTTTTGTTGTTTCATAACATTACCTCCTGCGAATTAGCGGGCAGGAATGTCTGATAAATATCGAAAATACGCAAATTATACATATTTACGGATAGAATGTATGTCTTTCGAACCTTCCTCTATTCTAACGAATCTTTTTCATAATTACAAGTATAAGAATCTACAAAAATTCTTACATATTTCTTACTATTTTTGACAGACAACGAGCGGATACGTCTGTCAAAGGTATGGTTGCTTATTGTAGGTCATCTGCTCATTTTCCAAACAGTTCATCCCATTTAAAAAGCATGATACCGCCGATCATTACAGCAATGCCAAACAGTCTTGTCCATGCAAATCCTGCTTTTGTGGTGCCAAATAGACCAAACAATGAGATAATATATGATACGATTAATTGTGCAGAGACAATAAACATCGTAGCCTTCGCAGGTCCCAGCTGATTGATCGCAACAATGACGGTATATGTGATAAATGCACCAATGACACCGCCAAGAAGCATATACCATGGTTTTACCTGTACAATGCCTGAGATAGAACCTTCTTTACCAGTCACAAACCAGGCTGCCACACATATGACAAAAGCAGTGAGCTGAACAAAACCTGCAGCTACCCATACACCGGCCTGTTTGGTCACTTCTGCATTAAAAACCCCTTGTATACTCATTAACATACCGGATAATAGACCTATCAACATTCCTAACATAGAAATTCTCCTTTCTTCTACCAAAGCAACGAGAGCCGGACGAAATTCTGCCCGACTCTTCGTGAGAGTTCTATATTAAGTTGTTTCCCAATTTGCGGTGCTCTATTCGGATAAAACGTCATCTAATACGTTGATCATTTTATCAATATGCTCTTTTTCGACAATAAGTGGCGGCACAAAACGTATAATATTTGTACCTGCACTGATCAGAACAACGCCTGCTTGCAAGGCTTTTGCAACTACGTCTCCAGCCGGAATCGTAAGTTCCATCCCCTGCATCAGACCAAGGCCACGCACCTCTTTGACTTTATCCGGATGTGCTTCTGCCAAGGCTTCTAACTTTTCTGTCAGATATGGTGCAATCTCATTAACATGATCCAAAATGTGCAATTTATCATATTGATGAAATACTTCGCAAATGGCAGCAGTTGCGAGCGGATTACCGCCATAAGTAGTACCGTGATCCCCCGGTACCATCGCAACGGCATATTTTTCTGTGGCAGCGAAGGCTCCAACCGGAACACCACAACCTAATGCTTTGGCTGTAGTCAAAATATCCGGTGTCACACCATAATGCTGATAGGTGTACATTTTGCCGGTACGCCCCATACCACACTGGATCTCATCAAAGATCAATGCGATATCTTTTTCATCGCAGAGTGTACGCAGGCCTTTGATAAACTCTGGTGTTGCAGGATGGATTCCTCCCTCACCCTGCAAGGTCTCTAACAGGATTGCACAGGTCTCATCGGTTACCAGTGCCTTAACGCTTTCCAGATCATTGTAAGTTGCAAAAGAAACGCCACCGATCAACGGCTCAAACGCTTCTCTGTAATGTTTGGTTCCGGTTACAGACAAAGCACCCATCGTGCGGCCGTGAAAAGAATGATCCATCGCGATCACTTCACCTTTGCTCTGTGGATTTTTATTAAAAGCATACTTTCTCGCCAGCTTAATTGCGCCCTCGATCGCCTCTGCTCCACTGTTTGTAAAAAATACCCTGTCCATACCAGAAACATTGCATATCAGTTCTGCTGCTTTGATCGCAGGTTTTGTGTAATAAAGATTGGAAATATGGATCAGATCATCGATCTGGTCTTTTAATGCCTGTTTAAATTCTTCGTTACTGTATCCTAGTGCTGATACAGCAATACCGGCACCCATATCCAGGTATTTTTTCCCTTGGTCGTCATACAAATACATACCTTCACCTTTGGTGAATACAACACTTCTATTGTAAGTATGAATAAAATGTTTGTCTGCTTCCTGTATTGTCATCGTTCTCATCCTCATTTCTATCAAATTAATATTATGTGCCGGCTTTCTTAAATCTCATTACTGTATCGTCCACTGTCATCACCAATGATCGCCGTACCGATACCTCGTTTTGTAAAGAACTCCAAGAGTAAGCAGTGATCTCGTCTTCCATCCAAAATATGCACTCTGCCAACGCCGGAATTTACAGCGTGAATACAGTTGTTGACCTTTGGCAGCATACCGCCGCTGATAATGCCGGCTTCGATTAATTTGTTGGCTTCGATCAGATTCAGAACAGACACCAAAGTTGTTGGATCATTTGGATTCATGCAGACACCTTCAACATCCGTCAAAAATGCCAGTTTTTCTGCTCGAATACCACCTGCGATCGCACATGCTGCATCATCAGCATTGATATTATACGTATTGCCCTCGTCATCCATTCCGATAGGTGCAATGATCGGAATATAATCATTTTCCAAAAGTGTATCGATCACTTCGGTGTTAACATGATCAATATCCCCGACAAAACCGATATCTTTTCCATTTGGCATTTTCTTTTGAACATGAAGCATACCGCCATCTTTTCCACAAAGCCCGATCGCTTTGACACCCAAATGCTCAACCATGGATACCAGATTTTTGTTAACGCGGTTTAGAACCATCTCAGCAATTTCCATTGTGTCTTTATCCGTCACGCGAAAACCCTCTTCAAAGCGTGTTTCTTTACCGACTTTACTGATCCATTTGCTAATCTCCTTGCCCCCGCCGTGTACAATGATCGGCTGCATACCGACCAATTTTAACAAGGCGACATCTTTGATCACACTCTCTTCCAGATTGTGATCTAACATAGCACTTCCGCCGTATTTAACAACGACTTTTTTTGAGTTGAAGTCTCGAATATACGGTAGTGCTTCGATCAATGTTTCTGCCTTGACGGTAATGTTATCTAAATATCTTTGCTGCTCTTCGTTACTCATAGTTTTTTCTATCCTCGCTTTTATGTACTTTCTTTTTTACTTAATAAGATTAAAGAGTCAAAAGGTCTGAATTTCCCAGACGGGCTATTTTTCTTATTATGGGAACATTGGGACAATCTTCAGCCCGGTATTCTCCGGCAGACCAAACATTAAGTTCATATTTTGAATTGCCTGACCAGCTGCCCCCTTGACAACATTATCAATAGCACCCATCATAATGATCCTTCCGGTTCTCTCATCAATCTTGAAGTTGACATCTACAAAATTGCTGCCTTCTACCCAGCGGGTCTCTGGATAGACATCTTTGTTTAATACGCGAACAAAATATTCATCCTCGTAATACTTATCATATACAGCTTTTACATCCTCATAGGAAAGTTTTTTTCGCAAAGTCGCATAAGAGGTTGCTAAGATTCCTCGATTCATCGGCACCAGATGTGGGGTAAAGTTAATAAGAACTTCTTCTCCGGAGGCATAGGACAACTGGTCCTCGATCTCCGGTGTGTGACGGTGAGAAGCAACACCATATGGTTTAATACTCTCATTTACCTCACAGTAAAGATTCGCAACCTTAGCGCCTCTGCCGGCTCCTGAGGTACCGGATTTAGCATCAATGATCACAGTATTCATATCGATCAGGCCCTCTTTTGCCATTGGATAGATGGATAATGTGGAACAGGTTGGGAAACAACCCGGATTAGCGATCAGGCGCGCATTTTTTATATCCTCACGGTTGACTTCACATAAGCCATAAACAGCCTCTTTAATAAACTGTGGACTCTGATGTTTGATGCCATACCATTTTTCATATTTAGCAACATCTTTAATACGGAAGTCTGCACTCAGATCAATGATCTTTGTCTTTGATAATATCTCTTCATTTACCAGAGAACCGCATAATCCTTGTGGTGTTGCGGTAAAGATCACATCTGCCTGTTTCGCTAATTCATCCATATTTTCGCCCATGCATTTGGCGTCAACAAGATTCACCATATTACCAAACACACTGCTGTATTTTTCATCTACATAGGAGCGTGAACCATACCATACAATCTCTGCATCCGGATGCTGCAACAAAATTCTGACCAATTCCTGTCCGGCGTATCCGGTGGAACCAATAATGCCTACTCGAATCATAAAATCCCTCGTTTCTGCTAAAATGTATATTTATTCATAACAATGGACGTGATGTATCTACAACTTTTAGGCAAAAACGTCCATCAGCTCAATATTATACGTCATTTGCTTTTTGATTGCAATAGATATTTATACATTACGTGAATTTTAAAAAAAGATTGATCAGAATACGATTTCTACTTAATAAATCATTCAAAATAAGATCATTTCACCAAAAAATAGTATTGAATAAATATGCAGAATGATGTATATTTATAAACAGTCATAACAGTGATACAAAATTACAGTAAAAAAGGAAAAAGGATTTGCAATCAACTGTAATTGTGTTTATACTGTTATCTGTATGGCAGATTATGCCATCGCAAAAGAATAATATGCCGTAGTCACGGCGGAATGGAGGAAAAAACATGAAGGAAAAAGTGATTCTTGCCTATTCAGGCGGACTTGACACCACAGCAATCATCCCTTGGTTGAAGGAAAACTATGATTACGAAGTAATCTGTGTCTGCATTGATGTCGGACAGGAAAGCGAGTTGGATGGTTTGGAGGAGCGTGCAAAATCTTGTGGTGCATCCAAATTATATATTGAGGATGTTATCGATGAGTTTTGTGATGACTATGTCGTTCCTTGTGTTCAGGCAAATGCTATTTATGAGAACAAATATTTATTAGGTACTTCAATGGCTCGTCCATTGATCGCTAAGAG
>OLNW01001607.1_pt1 | contig 21623 bp, 17 predicted proteins | sample 1672121 | NCBI WGS metagenome assembly OLNW01 (sample SAMEA3136648, study PRJEB25190) | human gut metagenome
TGTTCATATTAGATTTAAGTCATTATCTCTTATCATACACGGTTTTTCTATAATTGTCCACCATTTTCACCAGTTCCACTGCTGTCTCCTGGATCGGTTTCACCGGCATCTGCTCCCGGATTTCCATCACCGGTTCCACTGTCTGTTCCGGGATCAGTTCCACTATTTCCATTATCTGACGGCTGATCCGGTACTGTCGGCTCATAGTCATCAGGAGCCGATGGCTGTGGTTCATTATAGGTCCGATCCTGCGTCTCTCCCGTGGATGATGAATCACTTTTTCCCGGTGAATTTCCTGAATCCTGTGCATTTCCACCTGTGCCGACCCTCGCAGCAATTTTTTCACTGATACTGTTCACTTTAGAAGACGGACTGTAATCATTTACCCCATATAGAAATTGATGAAGTGCAGATACATTCGATGTCAGATCTTCCGGGATTACAATACTTCCAAGTCCTGATATCGTATCAGTCGATTTATCCTGTGGGAATCCCATATTACCGGATAATTGATACTCCGTATAAGCCTGGGCATAATAAAGGATATCAGAAAGTGTAAAATTGGTTGCAACCTGTGGAAATACCTTGTCGATGATCGCATTCAAAGTCATAAGATCCGCATTTTTTGCCTTTTCTACGATTTTTTCAATAACCAGACGCTGTCGCTCTGTTCTTGTAAAGTCACCACCGGCTGTCGACCGGATTCTTGCATAAGTCGTTGCCTGAACTCCGTCTAATAACTGAAGTCCTGCAGTTTCTACCCGGTGTGCCTCTTTTCCTGCAGAGTCTGCAGTTTCCTGAACAAACTTGTTGAGATACTGGATCTCTTCCTCTTTGATCTCGATCTCCACTCCGCCCAGCAGATCAATCGCATCTGCAATGGCACCGAAATCTACGGTCACATATTTCTGGATATCAAGATCTAGATTCAAATTCAGCATATTGACAGCCTGCGTTGGTCCTCCATAACTGTAAGCAGCATTACATTTCTGAAGAGTTCCGTCAGAAAGATCCAGCAGTGTATCCCGGTAAACTGATATCATCTTTACTTCCTTCGTCTCATTATTCAGACTGGCTACAATAATACAGTCCGTGCGGTTTCCCTTTCCAAGATTTCCATCACGGGAATCCACACCAAAGAGGGCGATATTGGTATAACCTTTTCCCAGATTGATCTCCCCGTTCTTCTCCTGAACTTCCTCATTGATAATCAGATCCTTTGCCTCAATATCCTGCGTCTGGATCTTTCCCCACTTTGCTGCGACATAAATTGCTGCCGCAGAAAAAGTACAGATCAGCACCCCTACGGTGCAGAGCAGGACCCGCTGCCACATTTTCAACTTCATAAACCAGTTCTTATTTTTTTCTTTTGCTGCCGCTGCACGCCTTCTACCGCGTCTTCTCACTTCTCTGCCCATAAGAAGCACCTCTCTTTATTCCTCTTTAGTTGATCTCTGAAATAAACTGATCTAATGACTGACTTCCTAACATTCGTACTCTCGTCAGAGCATAGGGATCATCTCCCGGATAACATTTGCCCGGTTCTGTCGTAACTGCACATAAAAATCCAGCCTCTTCCACCGTCTGTTCACACTCTGCCGTATAATCCCCGAACGGATATGCAAGTGCATCTCCATTTCCACAATACTCAATGGATTTCTTCAGATCTGCCAGGGCTTCTTCTTTCGATAAAGCCGGGAAAATACCTCCGTGTCCGTAAGTTCCACCACCACGGTGCATATTATCTGTATGCGACTCCAGTGTCAGATACTGATTATTTCGGTAAGGATCCAACATGCTTTTATCATTATAATAACTGGTGATCACGAAAGAAGTTGCAGGTGTCTGATACTTTTCAAATAAAGGGATTGCCAGTTCTATATACAGCGGACCATCATCAAAAGAAAGTACAATGCTTTTATCCGGAAGGATTCTCTCTCCGTCCAGATATTCCCTCACTTCTTTCCAGGTCGGAAAATAATAGTCATTCTCATGCAGATATTTCAATTCTTCTTCCAGTGTTCCCACTTCTATATAATTGGAGTTCAGATTCTCCGGGACACTGTTGGCATCATATACATAATGATACATACAAATCGGAAGACCTTTTGCTCCATATTCTTTATTCGGAGTCACCGTAACGGTTCTCTGTGCTGAGATTTCTTTTCCTTTGGGATCGGTGGCTTTATAAACCAACTGGTGTTCTCCTGCCGTATTCAGATCATATTCCTCCAGACTGACGCTGATATCTGTTCTATTCCCCTGCCGGTCTTTCACAACTGCACCGGCATCCTCATACGGATCTCCAAGCCTGACAGTCACTTCACTGTCACCCTGAAGTTCTATCGTATAATCGGATGTCCCGCTCTGAGCATCTTTCTTTTTTGTATCCTTTGATCCCCCCTTATTTTCAGATGTCGGGGGACTTCCCGCAGTATGACTTCTTTTCCACAGAAAAATTCCTGCCATCCCCGCTGCCAGGATCAGTACCACAACAATTCCAAAAAGCCTTCTTCTCCGCCGAAGTCTTCTGGATCTTCTTCGATGTCTCTGCCTTCTGCCTGAAGTCTGCATATGCGGCTGTCTACTTACCGGTTCCCGTCTGCTTCTTCGCAGTGCTTCATTTCTTCTATGATTGCTTTTGCCTTTTCTTCCCATGTATTCTCCAATGCTTCCCTGTCTAACAGTTCTATATACGCTTTATCTGACCTTTTTCCCAATGCCTCATCCAGTTTTGCTTCAAATTCCTTATGGTCATGCCCGATCAGGACTGACTGATACTTTCTGCACTCATCCATGTCAGTCGTGACGATCGGCTTATTCAATGCCATATATTCAAACAATTTGACCGGAGAGGTTGCTTTTGTGATCTCATTGATCAAAAACGGGATGGTCAGTACATCCATCTTTGCAGCATAATTCTGCAATACATGATAATCCCTTGAACCCAGGAAATGGACATTCTCCTGTCTGTCAAGCCCCGCCTTTTCATAAGAATCATCATATTTAATTCCAAACAGTACGATCTGATACTTTCCCGTCTCTGCAAGTTCTTTAACAAGCTGATAATCAAACCACTTTGCCAATGCCCCGTAATATCCGATCATCGGCTGTCCCTTTTCAAGAATCTCTGCAAATTCTTTTTCAAACTTAAAGTCCGGATCAATTTCATTATGGAAATGGTTATAATCCACACCGTTACAAGAAAACACCAGATGAGAATCCCCTCTTTTTGACAGGACATCCCTTTGCAGTGCATCTGCTGTTACAACCACGATCGAGTCTTTCTCCTTCATGGTCTTCTCGTACTTTTCCCTGACATTGACCGGCAATTCATCCGTTCCGGCAAGGTGAGGATTCAGATCATCAATATATTCATATACAACCTTATATCCACGTCGCTCATACTCCTCGATCTGCCCTTTGGTCAGTGTCCAGTCTGTTGAATAGAACTGAACATATCTTGGTTTTTCCTGCTGCTCAATGGCTTCAAAAATATAGTTAGCAAATGCCTTATTCATAAAATTGACAAGGTAAAGATTTTCTGACTGTCTTTTGATCCTTTTTACATCATCTGTAAATCTTGTCACTTCATACAACACCAGTGTTCTCTGCTTTGCAAAGTTAGTAAAAATATGCTGCGGTCTCTGATACAGAGGCACATCCCATCCAAAAGAACTTCTCCATACCACAATGCGGTCGTAGTCTTCTCTCTCCAGCATCCGCTTCAATCGCTTTCGGATCTCCTTTTTATTCAATGCCACATAGATTTTCTCTTTCATCGAAATCCGCACAATATAATTGGAATAAATATATCCGGTCATTTTTTTTATTGTTCCGGTCAGTCCATATTTTTTTACAAGATTTTTCACTTTGCTCAGCTTATCTTTCATTTTTCAGCTCCTTTTTCACACTGTCCGGCATTCCGCCTTCTTTAATAAAATCCTTCAGCTCTGCCGCTTTTGCTTTCCAGTCGTTCGCTCTGGCACACTCCATCAACCTGCTTTGGAACTCTTCTGACTTTCCTTTTTCTGCCAGCTTAAGAACCTCCTCCACAAAATCTTCTTTTGTATCAGCGATCTTTACCAGTTCATACTTTTTGCACTCCGGCAGTGATGTTGCAACAACCGGTTTTCCCATAGCCATATACTCAAATAACTTCACCGGAGAGGTAGATTCCGTAATATCATTCACAACAAACGGGATCATACATACATCAAAAAAATGTGCATAACCGGCAAGTTCTTCATATGGTCTCTTTCCGAGAAATCTGACATTTTTATATTCTAAAATGCCACTTTCCTGCAGACTTGCATCATGCTCGATCCCGATCAGGATGATCTGTATCTCCGGATGGTCTGCCAGTGCCTTCAGCAGATCATAGTCCACCCAGCTTGCCATTGCCCCGTAATAACCTGCTTTCACAGAATCCGGCCTGAGCCAGGACAGGTACTCTTTCTCTCCTGTCTTCTGATCCGGTGGAAATTTTTCACACTCTGCACCATTCGAGATCAATGCAGCCTTCGCAGCCGGATTAATCTTCCTGACATTTTCATATAAGCGGGTTGCCGTTGCAATAACATAAGTCGCAGGATCTTTTATAAGAGACTCATGTCTTTCAAGGATCATATCCAGTCTGCCCGGTGCGATCAGGTCAGGATTTATATCATCCACATACTCATATAAAATTTTGAAGCCTTCTTGCTGATACTGACGAATCCGGCTCATTGGAACTGTATCGGTAGAATAGACCATCAGATACCTGTCCGCCCTTTTCTGACGTAACTGTCTGAGAATCTCATTCCGGTAATAATACAGATCCAGTACAAAACAATTTCCGGCTACCCGGGTGATCCTGGATGGATTTTTATAGTCCACATCATAATAAGAATTGTATAAGACCAGCGTTCTCTCATCTGCCAGCATTCTTGTCAGATGCTGGGGACGCTGAAGCATGATATTGTAAAACCCAAAATGGTTCTCAAAAATAATTACTGTATCAAATTCCCGGCTCAGTAATTTATCTATCGCATTCTTTCTTTTCCCACGAAGATTTTTTACGTCCCACTTCTCCTGCTTTTTCATCTTGACAGAAATCATGCGCACACTCTGCCTGATACCTTTTTCTTTAATTTTTCCGATCAGTTCACTCATGGCTTTCCTTTCTCAGAACAAACAAAAATTTTATATTATTATTCCAGAACCGTTTCAGCCGCTTTGGTTCTGTTACGATCCTGTATAACCATTCCAGATTACATTTTACGAAGAATTGCGGAGCTCTCTTTTTCATTCCACTCAGTACATCAAAACTTCCGCCGACGCCGATCAGTACGCCTTTTTTAAAAGACGCCATATGCCTGCGGATCAGGAGTTCCTGCATTGGGGCTCCCAGTGCAATCAGTGAAATATCCGGCTCTTTTTCTGCGATCCGTTCAAGAACCGCATCCTTATCTTTCACATATCCATTTTCATATCCGCATAAATAAATCCCCGGATATTCTCTTTCGATCTTTTTAGCCAGCGTCTCTACCACCTCAGGCTTTGCTCCAAAAAGGAACAGGCTTTTTCGGTTTTTATCTGCCCATTCAAAAAGATCACTGCAGATTTCAACACCCGGAATCCTTTCCTTTATATGAAATCCCAGCTTTTTCCCGCCTATGAGGATTCCAATCCCGTCTGCAACGATCGTCGTATCCTCCGCCATCAGCAGTCCTCTTACCTCTTTCATCCGGTCGGCAAGCATAAAGATTTCAGGATTGGCAGTCACCACGCACTGCTTTTTCCCTGCCTCAATCTCCCCTTCCAGCTTTTTCATAAACTCCGCTTTTGAACCCTTATAGATCTTCTTATAATACTCTTTCACATCAAACTCCTGTATCCTGTTCTTTATGATCAGAGACAAGAAAGCCTCCTCTCCGATCTCTCAGTCTTTTTTCTCTGAAGGCTTTATCTCCTCAAACCCTTCTGTACTGTCCTTGATAAACATGATCTTTACCGTCATCAGGATCAGCCGCAGATCCAGCAGGATTGAATAATTCTGAATATACATCAGATCCAGCTTCAGCTTGTCATAAGCTGAAGTATTGTATTTTCCATAAATCTGTGCATACCCTGTCAGTCCACCTTTCACTTTCATTCTGTAGGTAAATTCCGGTACTTCCTCCACGTATTTTTCTACATGTTCCACACGTTCCGGTCTTGGACCGACCACGCTCATATTTCCAATCAGAATATCAAAGAACTGAGGAAGTTCATCCAGCCTCGTCTTGCGGATTATCTTTCCAACCGGAGTAATCCTTGCATCATCATCTGTCGCCGGGATTACTTCTCCGTCCTTTTCTGCATTTTCGATCATACTTCTGAACTTATGGATCTTAAATACCTTTCCGTTGATCGTACAACGATCCTGGACAAAAAATACTGGGCCGCCATCATATGCCTTAATGGCAATCGCGATCACCAGCATGACCGGTGAAGTAATGACCAGTGCAATAATCGATACAACCAGATCCAGTACTCTCTTTGCCAGCCGCTGGTCAAACGTCAGTCCTTCATTTTTTGCCAGCAATAACGGTGTATCAAACATATGGTTATTTTCCGAACTTCTGATAATGATATCGGAAATCTTTGGTGTGATATACGTTCTGATTCCATGTGCGTAACAATATTTTAAAAGCCGGTTGCGAAGTGGTGCATGAATATCGCAGAGAAAGACGGTATCATAATCATCAATCTTCTTTACGACCATGTCCCACTCCTCATCCACATTAAATGATTCTTTAATGATATAACGGTCACTTCTCATCCGCACTTTCCTGCGGAACGGCATCGGGTCATACTCCTGATACAGCAAAAGTACAATTCTCGCCGGGAACAGACGCCGGAACAGCTTTGCCGAAAAGATCACCCACAGCAGGATCACCAGCATATCCACACACGTCAGACATGTCAATGGCAGGACACTTACAAATCTTGCCGAAAGAAGCACTGTCTCCAGATAAATACATACATTGGCCGCCGCTGCTGCCAGTCCATGGGAAAGGCACAGATTACTCATCCGCAGGGACCCCACATTCATTCCTCCCATAAGATACATAAAGATAAAGTAGAAGAAAGCGTAAAATGCTCCCATCAGCCAATATCCTTTATGATAAAATGGAAATACAATTCCCCAGTTATGATATCTTTTCCAGACAACGATGAACATCCCTGTCAGCACAAGTACAAGAACCATCACAGTCAGGAATCGGATCAGACGTTTATACGGATCCAGTTTATTTTGTTGCTTCATCTATCTTTGCTCCAATCAATTCATAATCATACAATTTTGATTATAGTATATAATTCCCTTTTTTTCAACAATTCAACCCCTGCAAACCTGCTCTGTACAGCAAAATAAGAATTTTTTAAGAAAATTTGACGAATTATGACAAATATATTAAACTGAAAGGCAGATTAATCAAAGGAGATCTCTATATGAAACCACAAACCAAAAATAAAATATCATTCCTTCTATATAGTTACTTTTTTCTGATCGCATTATTTTATCCAATGCAGTATGTCAGCTTTGACAGTGCTTACTATACAGAATTTACCTTTGCAGGTCTTTTTGCCGGCTTGCTGATCCTTTGGACCGTTTTCGCCTATCATCGTCCGGTCCGTCTGACTGATCCGTCTGACCGACGATTCTGCTGCTGGATCCTGGTGCTTTTAGTCCTGTATAACCTTTTTTCTCTGTATATAAACTTCACACATTCACGGTGGTTATGGGAACAGTTCAACTTTTCACTGGCGGTCTTGTTTTTTATAGTACTTCTGATCCATGGGGCAGCTTTCTTCCGGCAAGAACCTCTGGCTGTTTCGGTACTGCTGGTTTTTCAGGTTGTAACAACAATTCTTGGTATTATCGTATACTATCTGGGATACACCTCCGTTTCTTTCATAAACGGCATGGTCATACCGGTCGCAAAAGATCCGAATTATTACGAGACCCGTTTCAGTTGGATCTATTACCATAAGAGCCAGTACTGCTTTGTTCTTCTCCTCTTTATTGCTTTCAGTGTGATCTGCCGGAAGCAGTTTAAGAATAAATGGTTTTTCCCGGTTTCCAATCTTGTTTTCCTTTTTGGAATCGTGATTTCCCATACATATACTGCACTTTTTGCTGCCGTGCTGATCTATGCAGGACTTGCACTTGATGCTCTCCGGTCAAAACTCCGGACGCTCAATAAGAAGTATTTTCTTCTCCTGATTCCACCGGTCATCCTCCTGGCATTTGTTATCTGGCGTATGAGCCGTGAACGTAATATCTGGACACTTGGCAGCCGTACTTATATCTGGGCAGAAGGAATCCGACAGATACTGAAAAATCCTCTGGGGATTGGAACCGGCTTTGGACCTGCCAAATTCTCTGTTCCGGGAATTTCTTTTCAGGTCTATAACTGCCACAATGTATTTCTGAATGAAATGTGGAGATTTTCTCTGCCGGTAGGATTATTATTCACACTGATTTTTGTCAGCATCCTGATCTACTCCCTGAAAAAGAAGTTCTTTTTCCTTCATATCGGGATCTGGATTGCTTTCCTTATCTCTCTCGGAATGGATTATTCTCTTTTAGGGCGGGAATTTACTCTGACTTTCTTTTACTTTTATATGATCTTTTTCCTTCCGAATACAAAGGAACAGATTTCTGACTGAATATCACAAAAAGGCATCGGATTTTTATCTCCAATGCCTTTTTCTTTTTTCTCCGCCTATCTTGAATAATAGGAAGAAGGAAGCTGCTCTGTCTTTACAACCTGCCCGTTTTTAATATACTTACGATATGCCACAGCACTTCTGCTTCCGGTCTTCCATGACACAATGTCTACTGAATCAAACCAGTCCGGCTGGATGCCCCATACTTCAGCATAAAGTGTATTTCCGCTCACGTATGTTACAAGTTTCACTGCATAATTGTAATCATTTCTGATCTTCAGATCAGACGATCCATAATTCACCATCGCATCCTGTCCGATCGGCACATAGGTAGATGGTACAGAATGATTCCTTCTCTGCACGATCGTAAGCCCTGCTCTCAATGCCGCACCGTACAGCGTCGTACTTGCCTGACAGATTCCTCCGCCATAACCGACTCCGCCTACAACGCCTCCCGGAAGAAAGCCTTGAGCCTTTCCACATGGACCTGCTATTCCAAAGAAAGAAAGCGTCTGTCCCGGCTGGATCGTAACCTGGTTAAAGTAAAGCAATGCTTTCGTCATATTGTATGTACCATTATAATTATTGGTAGATACGGTAGAAAATACAGAAATACGTCTTGGACTGTTCATCAGCCGGCCATACGCATCAAATCTGTATGTCACACCATTGATCGTGATCGTGCCATTCATTACCAGATGACCATAACTATTATAATAATAACGATAACCGTCCTTATTTCTCCAGCCTGTATGCATCTTTCCGCTGTCGGTGAGATAATACCAGTTTCCGCCAATCTTTAATCCTTTATTCCTTGCAAGCGTTCCATCTGCCTGATAATAGTATTTTCCACCATCTTTCGTCCGCCAGTAATCTTTCTTCATATTACCCGCAGCATCAAAATAGTACCAGTCATTTCCATCTTTTACACCATCATCAAATGCCTGTCGGCCCAACGGGGTAAAACCGATCACTTTTCCATTCTCGGTCTTCAGTCCCCGGTATGCTGCTCCGTTATTCTGGAAAATATAACGATATTTTCCAATCTTCATATCCCGGTTCAGTACCAGATGACCTTCCTCATCATAATAATACCAGTCAGCACCTTTCTGACGGAACTGGGATTCATATCGTCTGCCATTTCCATCCAGATAATACCAGTAGCCATCAATCTTCATCCCTGCATTCAGGATCAGATGTCCCTGAGCATCATAATAATAGTGACTACCATCTTTTTCTCTCCACCCGGAGCTTAACATCTTTCCATCTTTCTGGAAATAGTACCAGTAACCACTCAGCTTTTTCCCTGTATCTGTCAGGCAGAATCCCTGCTGGTCATAATAATACAGTCCGTCCTCCCCAACATACCATCCTGTATAAACTGCACCGCTTCCTGTAAATTTATAATGCTTTCCATTGATATCCAGTTCACAATTTGTCACCAGATATCCATTTTCATCATAATAATACTGCGTATTGTTCTTCTGACGGAACTGAGCCGTATATCTTCTTCCGCTTCCATCGACATAATACCAGTGACCGTCCAGCTCAATTCCACGGTTCGTTACTAAATGAGCTGCTTCATCATAATAGTAATAATTTCCTGCCTTCTCTCTCCAGCCTGAGCTTAACAGCTTTCCATCTTTCTGGAAATAACACCAGTAGCCATTCAGCTGCATTCCTGCATCTTCTGCCCGGCTGCCGTCTGCCTGATAATAATATGTATCTGTGCCGTCTGTATACAAGCCTGTATAAGCTGCACCACTTTCGGTAAATTTATAGTGCTTTCCATTGATGTCCAACTCCTCGTTCAGTACAAGATGTCCTTCCCCGTCATAATAGAAGCTCTGTCCGTTCTTTTGCCTGAAACTATTCTGCTTCATCACACCATCAGCATCAAAATAGTACCAGTAACCATCCAGACTGTATCCGGCATTTCTTAAATCCTTACCCTCCTGATAATAGTGGATTCCATCGGACTCTTCCACCCAGCCATTTTTCTCTTCCGTTATTCCGCTATTTTCTGAACTTTCCTCTGGATCTATCACGTCTTCTGTACTTTTCTCTGAATCCGTTACGTCTGCCTCATGTTCATTTTCCTGCTGTATAGCTGCTGCACTTTCCGTCTCTGCATTCTTCTCTTCCACAAAGCTTTCTGTCACATTCTCTGCTGAATTATCCATCGCATAAGAAGTCATCATCCCAGACAGGGAGAGAACAAACGTCAGCCCCAGGGCTGTCAGCCATTTCTTTTTCATAATGTCCCTTCCATCCTTTCCTTTTCTGAAAATCTTATAGTAATATTGTACCAATAAATTCTTTTTCTGACCAGTAAAAAAAGAAAAATTTACTTTCTTTTTCCATATTCTGTATTTTCTACGCTTTTTTATTTTAAACGCACGAAAAGGGAGAAAACTTTCATTTTCTCCCCTCACGGTCTGACTAATTATCTTTTAATTTTTCAGCAAGATTTTTGGCAGCGATCATAGAGTCTTCCATGGAACAATAAGTCCATGCACCATATCTTCCGATCGTGTAAATATTTTCATCTGCCAGATTTTTCTTCAGCTCTGTGATCTGAGCGTCTGTCTCTGAATTAATATGCACATAAGCCGGATCCATTAAAATGGTGGAATGTGCTTCTAATTTTGTCTCTTCGTCAATAATTCCCAGCTTCAGAAGATTCTCAAGTGTCAGTCTTAACTGCTCATCGATCATCCCCTGCGTTACAACCGCATCTTTACTGTATCCGATCTCAATATACATACTGAGCTTATCCGCATCCAGAATATTATCATAAAATCCAATCCGGTAAAAATTGATCTTTTTATCCGGGATATAGAACCAGTGTTCTTTCGTATACTTCGATTTTTTATTAAATCCAAGATTGAACACCAGTACTTTATTGTAAGAAAGTCTGGACTGAAGCTCATGCATCTTTTCTTCATCAAATAAAGTAAGGAACCGGTTCAGTGGTGACGTATTGATCAGATATTCATAAGAAATCTCTGATCCATCATTCAGGATCACTTTTTTATTCGCTCTGTCGATCTTATCAACCACATGATTTAACAGTACTTTCTCCTTATCCAGTGCATCATACAGGATCTGGATAAAAGATCCTGCTCCTGAACGTGGATACAGAAACGAATTATTGTAAGAAGTACTGTCTTTGTTCGCCTTCATATTGTCAATGATCGCCGGAATATCCGCATATGGGAAAAATCTTCCCATTGCATCTTTATCCAGAGTGGTCAGATCAACCGCATACAGCTTTTCATTATATGGCTTCAGGAATTTCTCAACGATAGATTTTCCAAACTTCCCGTACAGCATATCCAGGAAATTATCATACTCTTCTTTTTCCTCTTTATGGAAAAGATCATACAGGCAGTCGATAAACTCACTTTTTTCCAGTTGATGGATATTGGTCTGGAACGGATAATCTACCAGTTCTCCCTTGTAGATGATCTTTGTATTCTTATCTTTATAGATGATCTCATCCTCATCCACACTGTCGATAAACCGCTTTTTAAACTCATCTGTACTGAAATGGAAAAAGTGTCCGGCATAATCCCATACATAATCTTTTTCTTTGATCGTACGGCAATATCCACCGACTTCATCTTCCTTCTCTACGATCAGATAATCCCCATCTGCATAATTTGCAAACGTAAGTCCTGATATTCCTGCTCCGATGATCAGATATTTCACATTTCTTTCCATAGGGCCGCTCCTTTATAATCTGTCTTTAAACTTCTCAATGATCGCATCTGCAATTCTTTCACTCGCATGACCGTCTCCATACGGATTGCTTGCATGACTCATTGCATGATAAGCCTCTTTATCACTGAGAAGCTTTTTCGTCTCATTATAAATAACTTCCTCATCTGTTCCGGTCAGTTTCAGCGTACCTGCCTTGATTCCCTCCGGTCTTTCCGTCGTATCACGCAGGACAAGTACCGGTTTTCCAAGAGATGGAGCCTCCTCCTGGATTCCGCCGCTGTCTGTCATGATCAGATAACTCTTATTCTGGAAATTATGGAAATCAAATACTTCCAGTGGCTCGATCAGGCGAACTCTGTCGCAGTCATCAAAAACTTCTTTTGCAATCTGACGTACCTTCGGATTCATATGGATCGGATATACAACTTTCACATCTGCAAATTCATCTACGATCCTTTTGATCGCTCTGAAAATATGGTACATTGGTTCACCGAGATTTTCTCTTCTATGTGCAGTCAGAAGGATCATCCGGTCATCCCCGATCCAGTCAAAGATCGGATTTTCATAATTTTCATCAACTGTCGTTGCCATGGCATCGATTGCTGTATTTCCCGTAATATAAATATTTTCTTCCTTTTTCCCTTCATCGCGGAGATTCTTGGCACTTACCTCTGTCGGTGCAAAATGCATATCTGCAAGACATCCTACCATCTGACGGTTCATCTCCTCCGGGAATGGTGAATACTTGTTCCATGTTCTGAGACCTGCTTCGACATGACCGATCGCGATCTGACTGTGATATGCCGCCAGTGCACCGGCAAATGTAGTCGTCGTATCTCCATGTACAAGTACAATATCCGGTCTTTCTTTCTCCAGCACTTCCCCGATACTTCCAAGCACTCTCTGTACGACTTCATTCAGGGTCTGTCCCTGCTTCATAATATCCAGATCATATTCCGGTACAATATGGAAAGTCTCCAGTACCTGATCCAGCATCTGACGGTGCTGTGCCGTAACACAGGTGATCTGTTCGATCTCCGGTCTGGATTTTAATTCTTTTACAAGTGGAGCCATTTTAATTGCCTCTGGTCTGGTTCCAAAAACCGTCATGACTTTTATCTTGCCCATTTTCGTTTCCTCTCTTTTCTTTTATCTGTCCAGTTTCTCTACCATTGCATCAAATTTCTCTGCAACCTCTGTTGCATTAAACTGATTCATGCCATCCTGATCTATTTCTACTGTATAATTTTCATAAGCGATCAGATACAGATAGTTCTTGATCTCATCTACAGAATAAGAAACTGTCACGCCATTCACGGCACGTACAACATCTGCTCCTGCCCCTTCAAACATCGTCATTCCAAAGATCGGACGGTTTGCTCCGATATAATCTGCAAGCTTTGCGGCAAAAAAGATATTCTCATCCAGGATTCCATGCAGGTTCGCATCTACATGCAGCAGCCAGTCACTGTTTCTCATAATAGAAAGACTTGTCTTATAATCTACCGGTTTCTTGATCTTCACTACATCCAGCAATTCATGGTCGATCAGATAGACTTTGTCATTTGCTGCCATATGTCCATAGAACAGTACTTCCAGATGCTCTGCAAGGTCCGGATGCTCTTTCTTCAGTGCCGCAATTCCTTTCAGAAACAGTCTTGGAGTTCTGGTCGCATCCAGATGCCCGATATAAACCATCTGGATCTTATCACTGCTCCTCGGTGCAATCGACGCATCATACAGTTCCGCATCAAAACTATGTGGAAGTACGACCGCCTTCTTTGCAATTTCTTTTCCACAGGAACTGAGCATATATTTTTTCTGATAAGGATTATTGAAAATGATCTTATCGCAGTTGGAAAGAATATTATGTTCCAGTGTTCTCTCCTTTTCCAGTGCCTGAAGCGGAGCTTTCTGTCTGCGCTTCCAGAGCAGATTCTTCATCTCCCGGACCGGAGAGATCATTTCCCGGATTCCCATCTTTCTTACATACCGCATCTGTAAAGAATATGGGGACATCGTCTGCATTCCTTTCAGCACAAACGGATTATTGGCAATCGGATCTCCAAATGATGCGATCCAGGTAATCCCCGGTTTCATTTTCTTGATCTCAAGTCCGATCTCATGCGACTCAGGCGGCATGGAACGGGTCATAACAATATCATATTCGTTCTGATGCTTTCTGAAATATTCAACCGCAGCACTCTTCCATGTGTCCAGTGACTCTCCCTGAAGACAGATCTTCTTTACATTCCCACACTCAGGGAGCTGCTCGTTCTTTCCATAAGACCAGGAATCATTGCTGTCCTGCATACATACATCATACTGATACTTTGAATTTTTCAATAACTTATATGTTACAAGTCCCTCTGAAGAATTGATCGGTGGAAAATACCAACTAATTACTAATATTCTTTTCATCGTGCGAATCTTCCTTTCACTTTTCTTGCTAATACCATCACCTTGTGCCATTTTGATCCATCTACTTTTACAAATTTAAACTGCGTCTCACGGTTATATCTCACATAAGCCATACAGTTCAGACGGTCATAGAGCCTTTGATTCGTCTTTTTCAGGTAAGCATCAAACTCTCGGATTTCATTATATGCCCGCTTATGATCCTTATCGTATTCGCAATAAATTGAATAATGTGTATTCAATGTATAAGTCAGAATCATCTCAATGTACTCCCTCTTATTCGGAGTCAGATCCTTTTCAATTCCGGTATAATACTCGATCAGCCATTTGATCATCCGCTTGTGGTGTTCCTGATTTCTCACGAAATTGTCCATATTCATACTCTGATCTTTACGACCGATAAAATAGCGGTAAATATCCAGATGATAATAAGCAAATGTATCCACCTTTGTGATCGGCACAATATTATACTGCATATCTACATAAAAAGTCTTTTCGAGCATTTTAAGTCCGGATGCACGCAGAACTTCCGTACGGTAGGTCGTCGTTGCCATCATGAAATATTCTCCGTGAAGTATATTCAGATCGATCTCATTGAGATTATATTTTTTTCCGTCTTCCAGATCCTTATATTCAAAATATTCGGACTTTCCATTATAGACATGCTCTTTTCTGTAGTCACAGATCACGGCATCTGCCGTCTCTTCTTTTAAACGCTTTACAAATTCAATAAAATCTCCGATATTGACCCAGTCATCACTGTCCAGCACTTTGAAATAAGTTCCCTGTGCTTTCTCGATTCCGACATTGATCGTAGAACCATGTCCGCCATTTTCTTTATCTACAAAGACAACTGTCTGCGGATATTTTTTCTCATACGCTCTTGCAATGTCAGCCGAGCCATCTTTACTTCCGTCATTCACAACCAGTACTTCTATCTCTTCCAAAACTTCCGGTAACAATAACGAATCAAGACATCTTCTGAGATATTTTTCAACGTTATATGTCGGAACTAATACTGTTAATACCTTCATATTAATTATTACTCCTCCTTACGTCTGCTTGAAATCAATGTTACTATCCCGTGCGGCATCACCGACTTAATACCTTTTTTCACGTAATACGTGCTTTTCTTCTTTTCAGTATTTTTCTTTTCGGGATTTTTATTTTCGGGATTTTTATTTTCAGACTTCCTGCCGTCCCTTTTTCTGGCAGAAGCCTTACTTTTTTCTTCCTGAACCGGTATTTCCTGTTCAGCCTCCCCCTCATTTTCTTCAACCGGCTTCTCAGGAATCACATACTTCCCATCCGGTTTCTTTCTGAGATACTGCATCACATAACTGTATGCCTCAGGATACAGACTGAGACTTTCAAAAAAGTCCCACGCCTCCTGCCTCATCTGCCGGTCACAGTACCAGTTCAACTGCCTGTATACCAGTGGAGCGATCAGGAAACGGAATACATATTCCTTTTTCCCTGCAGTGTATCCGTCATTAATGATAGTTCTTAAAATGGAATGGATCTCATGTCCAAGTGAAAGTTTTTCCTCCTGGATTTTTTTCCGTTCCCCTTTCAGATACCGATAAACGTTCAGATCATAATATCGGATCGTATCAATTTCCCTGATACTGAGAGCCTGCCACTGCCGGTCAACGCTCTCCTTACCCGATGCACAGAATTTCGAGATGCTCTCAAGTTTCTCTGTTCTGTATACTGCTGTGGATAACAGAGGACCGGAATCTTTAAATCCATATCCCGGATACAAAAGATCTTCAAACCGGTACTGACTTCCATCCATCAGCATATCATAATCAGCTATTTCTTCCAGAAGACTTTTTTCATAATCTGCATAATTTTCAACCTGTTTTACTAATAACTGGCCTGCCAACAGGCTTTCTCTCGGATAATAACTTCCCGTAAAAAAATGAATTGGAATCCCATATTGTGAAATGTAATTAATAAACGCTGTGTTAAATGACATTTCCGACATTACATAAATATCTGATATTCGTTCTATGGGTATATCCCTTTTCTCCCCTTCATAATTTGTAAACTGCAGTGTATTATCTTTACGTTTTAAATCCCCATTATTATAAACATAAAAGCTTTGCTTCATAATCTTCTCCTGATATGTAAGTTGTTTATATAAAACACAAATCATAATAAGCACATTTCTTGCATAATTTAAGATTTGCATTTGTTGGAGGTATGTCCATATTTTCTATGTCTACTATTTCAGAAATAATTTTCTCCAGTGTTTCTATGTCCTTATCTGACAATTCAACAATCACTGATTTCTTCAATAATGGATAATCGACCTTTCCTTTAATTTCTTTAACGCCTCGTTTCCATAAATAGTATAGGTAATATTTAACCTGCCATATTCCAGCTTCTTCTACTGCCTTACTCTTTTTTACTTCATGTAGTTCTTTGTGCTCGCCTATAAAATCAATATTGATAATGTTATCAATATTAATATGTTTATCATTTTTCTTGTAACTGCTTTCATCCAGTATTTTGCCTAATATTACATCTTCATTTTCTGCTTCCATCCGAATTTCATGGCAAAAGTACCAGAGTTTTCGTTTGCACACAAAGTAATAATAAATCATCACTCCTGTTATTCGTTCTTCCATATTTACGCCCCATATTCACACAAATATTCCATCCAGTTCTAATTGCTCTTCAAATAACAAACCTCGTCCTTGTCCACTTTCAACATCAAATTCATATCTATAACGCGCTCTGTGAATATCCATTATTTTCCTATTTTCACATTCTCCAACCGTGATTTTATCTACTTCCTTTGGAAATTTCTTATAAAGATTTAAGCTTAACGTAAGATTTTCCAATTTTGATCTTATTAGACTTCTTGACTCCCTACACATATTTGGTTTCTTCAAAAACTCTATTCCATTTTCAAATAGCAACTGATTCGTATTATAAATCTCTTCCGGAACAATTGTTATGCTTTTGATATCTCTGACCTTGGCTTCATCTGCCGAATATTCTGTTGGATGAATTTGAGAAAACCTCCTTAAATTCTCCTGAATTTTTTCAAAATATTCTGTTTCTTTCACACCATCCACGCTATAGACTTCATTCATATATGTAGTTTTTTCGTCTTCAGAAAATAATGCATATTCATATTTTTCCAGTAACTCTAAAGACCTGTCATATAACTTGTCTTCATATATGCTTTGATTCTTTCCTTCTCTAACTCCATTTCGATTATCATATATGATAATATTAGGCTCATCAGGACAATATCTGCCTTTACGATTACATCTTCCCATACGCTGCAAAAGGCTATCTGCAGTGCACATTTCTGTATATAGAATATCAAAGTCTATATCCAGACTTGCTTCAACAATTTGTGTTGTAATCCATATTCCAGGTTCATCTGACTCAGAAAATTCCATAATCTTCTTTTCCAGAAAGGCTCTGTCTCTTCTGATATTTAGAATGTAAAAGCCATACATTTTCTCCCTGCAGTTCTTTATACAACTTTTGTGCTTTGGAAACAGTATTGCAGATAACCAGTACTTTTTTATTTGTCCCCTGACTTCTGATTTCATCTAAATCCATTTCTGAATGCCTGATTTCTATTTTATGTCTGGGATATTTTTCTATCTGATATTTTTTACCGGTAAAATCTTGAAATAAGTATTGTTCCCCTTCAATTAACTTGTATTGTTCCATAAAATATTTGAGCACTGGTGGAAAAGTCGCCGTAATAATTGCAAACTTTCCACCCAACTCCTGTATCATTTTCAATCCATAAATGATAGTTGCAATTATACGTGGCTCGTATGACTGTATTTCATCCAATATTATCTTTGAATATTTCAATGTAGCAGCAAATATCTCTGTTCCCAATGCCCTGTAAACAAATCTGAATAACTGATCCACTGTGCAGACTGTTAACGGTTGAGCCAGCATTCTGGCACGCTCATATTTTTCATTAATGTTTTCTCCATCGCCTTTATATTCGCTTAAATACATTATCATACTGTCAGAATGTAATAAGGCAGCATCTTCATATGCATAGTTTTCTTTGATACGTAAATATATTGCATTGGAAGAAACTTTCAATGGTAATGTATAAAAACTTTTTTCTCCATTCATCCATAATAATGCTGCTTCCGTTTTTCCAGATCCTGTAGGTGCTATAACAACCAGATTTTTATCTCTGTTCTCTTTCATAAATTTCTGGGCTGGTCTTAATTCTTTTCCAATCAGAGAAGTTTCTATATTTTTTACCAGTCTTTTTTCTTTAAGATCAACAGCATTCTCTGCATTTTCATATCTAGCACTGACTGCATAGTCAAATTTATTAAGCAGGCCTTTTATCAAAAGATATTCGTTCCATACAGTCGGATTAACTATAAGTTTTACAGAATATAAATTATTGCGAAACAGCAGCTTTTTCATATTACTGCAATACAATTTTTCTATACTTGTATTCAGATATTCATTAATTTGCTTAAGATAATATTTTTCTGCGTATTCTCTGATGTCCTGACTTATATAATGATCTTCCCTATCATGATGATAATATACTGCTGTAATAAATGGAGAAAAATCTTCACTTGAAAACAATGCCGATAATTTTTGAAATTCTTTTGGCGAAATAGTAACTCCGGTCAAAAATCCATGAGGTATCTGAGGAATCCTCTTAATATCAATTTGTAATTTTTTTGCCAGTTCTGGAGATATCAATGCCTGAAAAACAAGATTTACTTTTCCCAGATCATGTATTCTACACGCTTCTATTACCAACTTCTTTTCTTTTTCTGTAAAATATTTTTCATATTGTAAAAAAAACATCTCAGCACATTTCACAATGTCCTCATGATGTTCCTTTAATGTTTTCTGCTTTTCTTGTGATGTTTTTGATATATTTACAATATTATGATTCAAAATATCTATTTCTGATTCTGAAAAATACTCATCAAGTTTTTCTATTATATTTTGAAGATTATTTTTCATTTTCTTCATCTGTTCTGACGATAATGAATTCTTTTTTGACTTTGCATAATATTCCATAAGTAACTTCCCCTTCTGCAGCAAGGCAGCTATATAACTGCCTTGCTCTTCAAAATTACTTTTCGTTTCAATTTTAAAAAAATACTAATGCTGCTTTTTTTTCAAAATCATCCACATATGCATTTTGATCCAAAGTCATTCCTCTGTGGCAATAATAGGCTTTTACTCTTCCAGTCTCTTTTTTCCATCGCCGCAATCCTTGTTTTGTAATCTCATATTCTCTGGTAAGATTATACACTGTCATTCCACCATTAAAAATTTCTATTTTTTCTTCATCATTTTTCCATTCATTTTCTGCATCATTAGTGCAATATTTTTAACGCCGATTCCAGTGCTGGGGGAATAGGGAGCTGCAGCAATTTTATTTCGGAATGAAATGATCAGGTAGTCGTCTGCCCGGTTGGTACTGAAAAAAATGGGTTCCTGTCTGTCTGCATATTTTTGAATATTAGAAAAAATATTATTGATAATGCGGTTGATATATTCCATGTGGATACGAACTTTGACTTCCTGTGAGAATAATTCTTCGGCGTAAACCTGAAACCCTTCCTGTGATAAATACAGATACAGTTCAGAGAGATAGTCTCCCAGAGCGTACTTGGCAGATTCACATGGTTCCAGAAGAACTGGTTCCTCTGCAGAGGCAAGGAAATATTCGAATAGCTGGTCGGAGAGTGTGCGGATTTCCTGTGTTTTTATAAGGGCACGTTCGGCATATTTTAATTTGGCTGTTTCTGTAGGCTGTCTTTTCAAAAGTTCCAGATCGGTCAGAAGGGTAGCTAGGGGAGTACGTAAATCGTGTGCCATTCCAAGCACCAGCCGTTGCTGTGCCTGTTTCATTTCCTTTTCATGCTGTTCTTTTTCCAGTAAGGAAACGCGCATGGATTCAATGCCGGAGGCAAGGTATGCAATCTCATCATTGCCGGTGACAGGAAATGATGTATATAAATTACCATTTCCAATGTCAGAAAGTCTGATATTTAAGGAATGGATACGGTCAATATCTTTTTTCTGAGCAGGAAAAAGAATGAGTACAGAGGCGAGAATTCCCAGTAGCCCGGCACTTAGAAGGAGAAGAAGATAAAATTTGTGTTCAAATCCTTCGTAGATAAATACAGAGGCCATTCCATCTGAAAAATAGATTTGGTGTGAGTTGCGATTGGCATAATTTAACAGATCACACAGTTGATTTGTTGCGGCATGAGAGAAATTGCATCCGGAAATGTTGCTGAATACAAACATGTTGTCTTTCTGAATGAGCATATTGAAAAGATTATGTTTGTCCATCCATGTAAGAAGCTGTTGGGTATCGGTAGACGAAATGTTGTTGTCTGTTACCCAGGTTTGGAAAGAATACATGCGGGATGTTTCTATTCGATACAAGTAATCTGTGTTTCTGAAATAGAAATTTAGTATTTTTACACCGAATAGAAAAGCAACAACAAAAATAGTAATTCCGAGCAACAGAGAGCAGAAAAGCCTTCCGACAATTTTATGATGATAATTTTTTGGCGTTTTTATGGATGATGTAGGCTGATAATTATCCACAGCGATACCCCTTTCCCCAGACAGTTTGTATCAGAACGGGTTTTTCTGGTTTTTCTTCAATTTTCATTCGTAATCGGCGGATATGTACCATGACTGTATTTGCACAGGAAGTAAAAAAAGGTTCTTTCCAGATGCTTTCATACAAGTTCTGGATGGAAAAAATTTTTTTTGGGTATTTCAAAAAT
>OLNW01001611.1_pt1 | contig 21580 bp, 14 predicted proteins | sample 1672121 | NCBI WGS metagenome assembly OLNW01 (sample SAMEA3136648, study PRJEB25190) | human gut metagenome
AACTGCGCACGATCACGATCAGCGGAGAAGCACCGCAGATGTTCTCCTGCATGGAATGTGGTACGAGAGAAAACCTGACGGTATTTTCCCTGCGCGACAGTGCCATTTATTGCCCGAACTGCGGACGAACGATCAAAGATCCATGGCCACTGCAGCCGGCCACCGTGCTGGCGTGCCGCTATATCATTGCGGCACCGCTGGAAAAACTGTATGGATTTACGGTGAATGAGGAGATTCTCGATGAACTGGAGCGGCTTCTGCGGGCATATCGGAACCGGTATGTGGAAAAAAAAATGAAGACACTGCAGATTCTTGATGCTATGAAAGATTAAAGAAAGAATAAAAGTGGACAAAAAAAGAAAAACAGGAAACGAATTCTGTGACATGTTGCAGAAATGTGAAAAAAATGTGTCCAAATTTCTGGCCACATATTTACAAATAAGAAGAAATGGGATAAAATACACTAGATAAAGAAAAATAAAATGCAAAATCTGTCACAGATCTGTCACATGAAGTTTAAAGTTACGACAGGAAAAATCTGCAAACGAAAATACAGATATGATTTTTGATGAACTGGAAAGATGAAGGAAAGGCGCAAAAATCATATTCTGTTACATTTTCGAGAAGAGAAAATTACGACAGGGGAGAGAAGTATGTACAAAAAATCATCCACCGGATGTCTGAAACATCTGGATTTCATGATCCTGGATGTGATCTGCCTCCAGCTTGCTTTCATTTTTGGGTACTGGTTTCGACACCACAGCATAAATCCCTATGGAAGCACGATCTACCGAAATGAAGCGATTGTGTTCGCACTGATCCAGATCATGATCATGTTCTTTGATGATTCTTTCAAAAACGTAATGAAACGCGGATATCTGGTTGAAATCGGAAAGACTGTCAAAAACATGATATACATCATTGTACTTGGTGTGTTTTACCTGTTTCTGATTCAGGAAGGAGACCAGTTTTCCCGGGCAACAATTATTCTGACCGGCGTTTTATATGGCATTCTGTCCTATCTGATGCGTGTCCTGTGGAAAACATTTCTGAAAAAACGCAACAGTGGAGAAAACAGCGGCCGCTCTCTGCTGGTCATGACAACAGAAAAACAGTCCCAGTCGGTTATAAAAGGCCTGCTGGATTTTGATTACGCTGGCGTACGACCAACTGGCATTGTGCTGGTAGATCAGGACAAAACCGGGCGCCAGATCCACGGTGTTCCCGTTGTGTCCAGCCTTGCGGGTGCAGCAGAGTATGCCTGCCGCGAATGGGTCGATGAAGTGCTGATCGTCCTGCCGGCAGGAAAGGAAATTCCACAGAAAGTTTTTGATGCCTTTGTGGAAATGGGAATCACTATCCATGTGAAAATTGCTGATACCAACGAGATGAAAGGTCAGAATCAGACCGTAGAACGCATGGGCAATTACACCGTGATTACCACCTGTATCAACATGGCAAGCGCAGGACAGCTGGTTTTAAAACGAATCATGGATATCTGCGGCGGACTGGCCGGATGTATCCTGACCGGGATCATCTTCCTGTTTGTGGCTCCAGCCATTTACATCAAATCTCCGGGACCGATCTTCTTCTCACAGTACCGTGTGGGAAAGAACGGCAGAAAATTTAAGATTTACAAATTCCGCAGCATGTATATGGATGCAGAAGAACGAAAAAAAGAACTGATGAAACAGAACCGCGTCAGCGACGGCCTGATGTTCAAAATGGAAAACGATCCGCGTGTCATCGGAAGCGAAAAAGGGCCGGGCAAGGGAATCGGAAATTTCATCCGCAAAACATCACTGGATGAATTCCCACAGTTCTTCAATGTGTTAAAAGGTGATATGAGCCTTGTTGGAACCCGTCCGCCGACAGTTGATGAATGGGAAAAATATGAACTCCATCACAGAGCACGACTTGCGATCAAACCAGGTCTGACTGGTATGTGGCAGGTAAGCGGTCGAAGCGATATTACCGATTTCGAAGAAGTCGTAAAACTGGATACCAGCTACATTGCGCAGTGGTCATTTGTACTGGATCTTCGGATACTCTTCAAAACTGTTTTGATTGTACTGGGGCAGAAAGGTTCTATGTAAACTGTGTGTAGTCGGAAATTCCAAATACTATTATTTGGAATTTCCTTTTGAAAAATAAAGCTATGAATGGGGGAAATTCATGGCTTTTTGTTTGCAAGAAAATAATTTTGCCTTAGGCAAATAAAAATATAATGGATTAAGTAATATAGTGGAAAGCAGACAATATGAGGATGTGGATTTCAAAGAAAATAAAACTATGAGAATGAGGAATTGAGATGAAACAGGGGAAAGTTGTTAAAATTATTATTGCTACTCATAAAAAATATCAAATGCCAGAGGATGAAATGTATATTCCATTGCATGTCGGAGCAGAAGGGAAAAAAGACAGTAGTGGTAAGGAACTGGATCTTGGATATGTAAAAGATAATACGGGTGACAATATTTCTACACTTAATGCGAGTTTTTGCGAACTGACAGGGTTATATTGGGCATGGAAAAATCTGGATGCCGATTATATTGGTCTTGTACATTACCGCAGACATTTTGGAAAAAAAAGAGGAAACGATATTTGGAAAAATGTTATAACCTACAAGGATATAGAGCCATATCTTGGAAAAGTTAAATTATTTGTGCCGAATAAACGCCGATATTACATAGAATCTCTTTACAGTCATTATGAACATACACATTATGCAAGTCAATTAGACGAAACAAGAAAGATTATAGCAGAAAAATGTCCGGAATATCTTGATAGTTATGATCGTGTAATTAAACATAGCTACGGTTATATGTTTAATATGATGATTGGAACAAAAGAGATTGTGGACGAGTATTGTTCATGGCTGTTTGATATTTTGTTTGAACTTGGAAATAAAGTTAATTCGTCCGATTTAAGTGCGTTTCAGGGGAGATTTTATGGAAGAATATCTGAAATTATATTCAATGTTTGGATTGACTATCAAATTAAGAGTGGAGAATTGAAAAAAAGTGAGCTTATGGAATTGCCGTACATTCATATGGAAAAAATTAATTGGCGTAAGAAAGGAATGGCTTTTTTGAAAGCAAAACTTTTCAAGAAAAAATATGAAGGAAGTTTTTAGATGATGATTCCAATGATTTCAGTTATTTTACCAGTATATAATATTCAGAAGTATTTGCCCAAATGTATGGACTCTCTTTTTAGACAAACATACACAAATTTGGAACTGATATTAGTAGATGATGGATCGACAGATCAGAGTGGAACGATCTGCGATAATTATAAAGAAAGCGATAAAAGAATTAAAGTAATACATAAAAAAAATGGTGGATTATCAGATGCAAGAAATGCGGGAATTGAAAGCGCACAGGGAGAATTTATTACTTGCATTGATCCAGATGATTATGTTGATGATGATTATATTTCATATTTGTTTGAATTGATAAGCAAATATAATACAAAGATGTCAATCGCTCAACATCGGGTTCACTACGACAATGGGACAATAAAAGATATGGGAAGCAGCGGTGATGAGGAGCTGGATCCAGAAAGGTGCCTGGAACGGTTGCTTTATCATGATGTGATTGATACATCAGCATGGGGAAAATTATATCATAAAAGTTTGTTTTCCGATGTCAAATATCCAAAGGGAAAATTATTCGAGGATATTGGAACAACTTATAAATTAATCATGCAATGTGACAGAGTTGCGATTGGGTATGAATCAAAGTATAACTATGTCTTTCATAATAATTCGATTGTAAATGGAGTCTTTAATATAAAAAAATTTGATTTGTTGGAAATGACAGACGAAATGGGGAAAAACGTACTTAAAAAGTATCCAACTCTAAAGGAAGCAGTGCTGAGAAGGAGAGTGTATGCCAGAATCAGTACTTTGAACCAGATGCTTAATGCTAAGGGATATGAGAAAGAAAGAAAAGATATAATCCGTTTTATAAAAAAATATAAAAATGATATTTTAAAGAATCCGAAAGCACCTTTTAGAGACAAAGGAGCTTTGGTACTGCTGACGGTGAGTTATAGGGCTTATAAGTTCTGCTGGCTGCATTATCAAAAGAAAATAATGACAAAGGAAAAGATATGAATATGAAATTTAATAAAAAATTACTCATTTATGTAAATGAAGTAGATTTGAAACCTACAGGTGGAGCATCTGGCTATAATTATAATATGCAACAAGGATTGCAGGAAATTGGGGCTGAAAACTATTTTTTTCTGAAAAATGTAGATCAGGCACGTAACAAATTTAAAGCTTTGAAAGACAGCGCATTAAAAAGAAGTCTGTTTATTGGATTGAGAATTTCTAATTACCTGTTGTTATTGAAAAAGAAAGAGTCTTATGCTAAGGTTGATTTGAATGAGTATGAAATAGTACACTTCCATAATGTAAAGGATATGTATGAAGCACGTACCAGTCTTGAGAATTATCGAGGTTTGGTTGTTCTGACAAGTCATTCACCGAAGCCATTTTCATTTGAAATATATGAGGATGTAATCTCCAGTTTTGAAAAACGTTTCTTTGGAAAAATGTATAAAAAATTAATTGTTATGGAAAAGTATGCCTTTAATCGAGCGAATTATATCATTTTTCCGTGTGAAGATGCAGAGGAACCGTATTATAAAAAATGGGGAGAATACAAGAAAATACACGAAGCAAACAAGAAAAAATATCGGTATATGCTTACGGGAACCAAAGAGTGTAAGGCAAAAGTTTTCAGGGAAGAGTATCGAAAAGAAAAAAATATACCAGAAAATGCATTTGTCATCTCATATGCGGGAAGACATAATCAAACAAAAGGTTATGATAAGCTGAAGCGGATGGGAGAAAAACTGTTAACACAGGATAATGTTTATTTTATAATTGCGGGAAAAGAGGAGCCATTACGAGGCTTAGAACATCCGCATTGGTTAGAGATTGGCTGGACGAATGATCCACATTCACTGATTCATGCCTCGGATGTCTTTGTTTTACCGAATGAAGAAACATATTTCGATTTGATTTTATTAGAAGTTTTGTCTCTTGGAAAAATTGTCATAGCGAGTAGAACAGGTGGAAATAAGTTCTTTGAAAAAATAGATGCACCTGGAGTCATGCTATATTCGAATGAAGAACAGGCAATTGAATTGATCGAGAAAGTAAAAAAAATGAGCAAAAAAGAAAGAAATGAATTGGAAGAGATGAACCATAAATTATTTGAAGAAAAATTCAGTAATGCTGTATTTGCTCAAAACTATGTTAATATTATGAATAGTTTAGAGTGAGAGGGAAAAATGGAAGAAAAGATATCTGTAATTGTTCCAATTTATAATGTAGAAAACTATATTAAGAGATGTGTGGAAAGCATCTTAAAACAGACCTATAAAAATATAGAATTAATTTTGGTCGATGATGGTTCAACGGATAACAGTGGAACTATATGCGATGAATTTTCGAAAAAAGACAAAAGAATTCAAGTGGTTCATAAGAATAACGGAGGTGTTTCGGAGGCACGAAATGCAGGATTAGAGAAAGTGTCTGGAGAATATATCATGTTTGTGGATTCAGACGACTGGATTGACCCGTTTATGATGGAGAAAATGTATCGGACATTGAAAAAATATGATACAGAACTGGTCGTATGTGAACCAATTTATGCATATGAAACACATACAAATACCCCGGAATTAAGTGGGGAAAGTTTCCTGTTAGACAGTAAGGAAGCGTTGAAGTTACTAGTAGAAGATAGAAGATTCAGAAGTGTTTTATGGAATAAATTATATGCAAGGAGATTATGGCAGGATATTCGTTTTCCAAAAGGAAAACACTATGAAGATGTACGGACAATATACAAAATCTATGACTTATGCGAAAAGATAGCTTTTTTAGAACAGGGACTGTATTATTATTTTCAAAGAGATGAATCCATTGTGCACTCGTCCCAAATTGATTCATATTTGGAACTTGTTGATGCGGTTGAGGAGAGAAAGAAAGGTCTGGAGATAAAGTATCCGGATATGAGCCCACAGTTAGCTGCGTCTGTAGTTTCGGCAGTTCTTATTGTTTATAGAGAAGCCGGAATACATCAGATTAAAATGAAAAAAGATACAGAAAATTTTTTGAATAGAAAAGTAAAAGCATACAAACAAAAAGGTATGTTTCAGTATTTTTCACCAAGATTTAAGCTTGAGTATATGCTGTATTCCTTAACACCTGAAGGATTAACAAAAGTATCTAAATACACAGAGAAGATCATAAATTATTTGAGGAGAGTTCATAAAGGAAGGAAAATGTTGTAATGCCAATAATACTTGCGTTGGATATAATGGTTATTCTTTATCTGTATATTATAAAGAAAAACCTTACACATCCGGTGATCTATTTTTATGGGATGTTTTGCCTGCCACTTTTGTTTTCAATTCTGGACTTATATCATTCGAGAATCGAAATATCGAGCACAACAGTCTGGGTGCTTCTGTTGGGAATGCTGGGATTTGCTGTTGGAACACTACCGAACGTTAGATTCAAGCTAGGTTCAAGAAAAGCAAGCCATAGAGGAGATGAATTAGTTTATAGAAAAAAAATCGTATATGCGCTTGTTGGGATAAGTTTTCTGTTTAATCTATTCATGGCTATAACAACAATTAACTTTTTGAGAAAAGGATATGCTTATTCTTCCATACGTGATTTGTTTTATGGATATAGTGGAGTGAACGAGAGCTTTTTTAAGAATACGTTTCTTGCAACATTTAACAGCTGGATTTCCACACCATGTAGTTATTTAGTGGCAAGTTTAACTGTAATTGAAATGTTTGAAAAAAAGCTTTCCATAAAAGAACGTATTTTTATGATTCTGGATATTGCATTTTATATTTTTGCAAGTGGCGGCAGGTTAATCGTATTAACAATATTAGTACAAACCTTTTTTATGATCCAGTATTATAAAATAAGTATCTCAAAAAAAACAAAGAAAAAAATAATAAAAATCGGAGTAGTATTAATTGTAGCGTTGATCGTTATTACAATGTATCGAACGAAAACAACCGATCAGGTAACGACAAAAGTCAATACGGTATATGCGTATTTTAATATTCCACTGCCTTTATTGTCGGAGTGGATAGAAAGAACAAAGACAAGCGGCATATATGGATGTGGAGCTGCTTTCCTGAATGGATTTATGGAAGCAATATCGTATGTTCTTACAAAAGTTGGAATAGGCTTAAAATCATACCAGTCTGTTGTAGAACAGATTTCACTGCCACAGACGAAATGGCTTCAGGTGTATGATGGATACTGGTACAATGCGTTTTGTACCTTGTTTTATTATTTTTATGTAGATTTCAGATTACCAGGTGTATTTATCGAGTCTTTGCTGTTTGGCTTGTTTACAAAAAGGTATTACAGAAAAGTATGTATATTTAAAGATAAATATTATTTGCCGGCATATTTGACAATTCTACAGGTAATAACTATGGTGTTTATCAGATGGCAATTTGGAACGTTATCCCATGTTATTACAATGGTATTAGCTTTGATTTGCGTGAAAAGGAGAAAACATGGGTAAGAATATCGGAATTATAACCTTACATTATTCGGATAATTATGGTTCTGTATTGCAAGCGTATGCATTACAGACTTATTTTGAAGAAAAGGCAGATATAAACGCGTGGATTATTGATTATATTCAAGGTTATGATGCAATTAACTACAAATTGTTTCGAACGGAGATATACAAGAACAGACCACAGGCATTTTTTGCAGATATTATTTTTGCAGGAAAAAATCGAAAAAGAAAAGCCAGTTTTGCAAAATTTCGACAGAAATATTTGCATATGACAGAAGAAAAATATGATTCACTGGAACAATTAAAAAAATTAAACCGTAAAATGGATGCTTTTGTTTGTGGAAGTGACCAGATTTGGAATTTTGATTGTACAAATGGAATTGATAAAGCATATTTTCTGACTTTTGCAGATGATTCCAAAAAGAAAATAGCATATGCACCAAGTTTTGGTCAGGCATCGTTTGAAATTGACGAGATGAAAAAGATTCGCCAGTATTTAAAAGATTTTGATCTGATTTCTGTTCGGGAAAAGAGCATGAAGGGAAGATTGGAAGAAGAAATTGGAAAGCCTGTAAAATGTGTCGTCGATCCAACATTGCTGTTAGGCAGGGAGTATTATGATAAACTCTGTGAAGGACAGCAGAAAAAAAATAAATATGTGTTCGTTTATATGTTAGAGGAAAATATCAGCTTACTTAATGATGCGAAAAAGTATGCTGAAAAAAATAAAATGGACATCATTTATATTTCGAATATATCAAAGAAAGGCCAACTGGTCTTAAAAAAATATACAAATGCCTATGGAGCTACGCCGGGAGAATTTTTAGGGTATATTAAAAATGCGGAATGTGTGATTACAAACTCATTTCATGCAACAGTATTTTCCATATTGTATCAAAAGAAGTTTTGTACATATAAGACAAAATATAGTTTTCCAAGAATGTTGGATTTATTAGAAAATCTGGGGCTCAGCAGCAGAATTTTTGACGAAAATTTTAGAATGGAAAGCAGCATAGATTATCAAGCGGTTCAGGCCAGATTATATCATATGAGAGAGGAATCTGTTGCTTATCTGCAGGATGCAATTGATTTAATAAACGAAAACTGAAAGACAGAAGTGAATTGAATGAATGAAAACAAACGATTAATAAAAAACACAGGTATAATCGCAATCGGAAATATCAGTACAAAATTGATTTCTTTCTTCCTTTTACCGTTGTATACGGCATTATTGTCCACATCAGAATACGGAACCTTTGATTATATTCTTAGTATTTCCATCTTTTGTGTTCCATTTGTTTCTGTATTGATGGATGAATCGATCTTTCGCTTTTTGATAGATTGTAATACAGAAGAAGAGAAAAAACGGGTTATCACTACGGCAACGTGTGTTGTATTCTGCGGAATGCTTTTGTTTACGATAATAGGTATTCCGGTTATGAATCTGCTCCATTATCAGTATACCTATTATGCAGTAGTTTATATTTTGCTCAATGTAATATGCGGAATGATAAGCGCACTGCTGCGTGGAATTGGAAGAACAGATCAATATGCGTTGTTCAATTTCCTACTCGGTTTTGTACAGGTGATTTTGAATGTTGTTCTGATCGCCGGGTTTAAACTTGGACTGATTGGTATGCTGATTGCGTCTATCAGCTCGCAGTGTATTGTATCACTGATTTTTACTTTCAAAATTAAAATATGGAAATATATAACATTCCAGGATGTAAGCTGGAGCAAGGCAAAAGAAATGATCGTATATTCTCTTCCACTGATTCCCAATAAAGTTTCGTGGACGATTATTAATCTGTCAGATCGTATTATTCTGATGAATGTGCTCGGAAGTGATGCAGCTGGATTATATGCGGTATCTTATAAGTTTCCAAACTTGATGGATACTGTGTATGGCTTTTTCTATCAGTCCTGGAAGGAGAGTTCAGCGCGTGTTCTGAATGGAGAGAATCAGGATGATTTTTATAATTCCGTTTATGAAAATTTGAAAAATTTTATGTTTTCACTAGTTATTGGAATGACCGCATTTATGCCGCTTGTGTTTTTTATTCTGATTAATAAAAATTATTACGCGGCAATTCAGTACATCCCAGTTTTGCTTCTTGCTACTTATTTTTCAAATATGTCGGGATTCTACGGAGGAATTTTTACAGCATATAAAGATACCAAGATTATGGGAACTACAACAGTAGCTGCAGCTATCATAAATCTGAGTGTAAATCTGCTGATGATCAGAAAATTTGGAATTTATGCGGCTGCAGTGTCAACACTGGTTGCAAATTTTGTTGTATATGTTTATCGGAAAATCAAAGTCCGAAAGTATATTAGATTGAAGGAAAACTGGAAAAAGTCAACGTTTGCAGTATTGTTCACTGTAGTTGAGTTTGTGTTCTTTTATACAATGAACAAAATGCTGTGGATGGCAGGCTGTGTGTTGGCTGTATTTTATGCGTTTTTCCTGAACCGGTCAATGATGTTTTTTGTTGTAAAAAAAATGAAAACGAAAATATTGGGTGCGAAAAATGGAAACAGAAAGACAAAATGAAGTGACAGAGTATGTCAAGAAAAAACAGGAATGCTGCGGCTGTGGTTTGTGTTATGAAAAATGTCCGAAAAAGGCAATTGAAATGACAAAGGACGAATATGGATTTATATATCCGGCGATAGACAGAAGCAAATGCATCGAATGTGGTATTTGTAAAAAGGTCTGCGCATTTAAAGATGAAGCTTTGAACACAGTAAAAACATGCTATGCTGCAGTGAATTGCAATAAACAACGCCTGCAAAAGTCGGCTTCCGGAGGAATGTTTTCAGCAATTGCGGAAAGCTTTTTGAAAAATGGTGGGATCGTATGTGGAGCACAAATGACTTTTTCGAAAGGAAAAGCTCATGTAGAGCATGTGACAATTGATTCCATCCGGGATCTTGAAAAGTTACAGGGATCCAAATATGTTCAGAGTGATATAAAAAATGTTTTTGAAAAGATCCTGGATCAATTGAAACAAGGAAAGAGAGTACTTTTTTCAGGAACGCCGTGTCAGGTTACGGCTTTGAAAGCCTGTGTGGGAAAGAAGTATGCAGAAAATCTTTATACACTGGATATTATTTGCCATGGAGTGCCAAATATTCAATTTTTTAATGATTACATTGAGAACAATTTTACAAGAAATAATATCTTTTTGCAGAAGTTTACATTTCGGGATAAGAAATATGGCTGGGGTGTAAAGGGAAGCTTAAGTGGAGAGAACTACAAAAGAGAAAAAGTAACAGAAAAGATGGATCCTGATACATCTTCTTATTACCGGTATTTTCTGAAAGGGGAGATATATCGTGAGAGCTGTTATCACTGTCCGTTTGCACAGGAAAACAGAGCAGGCGATTTGACGTTGGGAGATTACTGGGGAGTGGAACGGTTTGATCCTGAACTTTTAGAAGAAAACGGAGGACCATTCAAAGAACAGGAAGGAGTGTCCTGTCTTATGGTCAACAATGCAAAAGGAGAAACGTTATTAAAAGAGGACGGACAGGGAATTTTAAAAAGAAAAATTCTGCTTGAAAATGTAAAGGTTATAAATACACAGCTAAAAACTCCAGCAGTACATACAGGTTTAAGAAATAAAATTCTGAAAACATATGTACAAAAAGGATATGGTAAGGTGGAACATATTTTTATACGGCAGAGGCTGGTGGAAAAAGCAATAAAGATGGTGAAAGATATGGTGAAAAAAGTCTTACCAAAATCTGTTGTTGATAAAATAAAGAAATCCAAATAATAAATTTAAATAAAATTACAGGGAGGAAAAAAATATGTATGATTATTTAGTAGTAGGTTCCGGGCTTTACGGAGCAATCTTTGCTCACGAAGCGAAAGCACATGGAAAATCAGTGCTTGTTATAGACAAGCGGCCTAATATCGCAGGCAATATTTACACAGAGAATATCGAAGGGATCAACGTCCATAAATATGGTGCGCATATTTTTCATACCAACAATAAGAAAGTATGGAACTATATCACACAATTTGCAGAGTTTAACCGTTTTACAAACTCTCCTGTTGCAAACTATAAGGGAGAACTTTATTCACTGCCGTTTAACATGTATACATTCAATAAGATGTGGGGCGTTGTGACACCAGAAGAAGCAGCTGCTAAAATTGAGGAACAGCGGAAAGAAATTACAGGTGAGCCGAAAAACCTGGAGGAACAGGCTATTTCACTTGTAGGACGTGATATTTACGAGAAACTGATTAAGGGTTATACCGAAAAACAGTGGGGACGTGACTGCAAAGAGTTACCGGCATTTATTATCAAACGTCTGCCGGTACGTCTGACGTTTGACAATAATTATTTTAACGCTCTGTATCAGGGAATTCCGGTCGGAGGCTATACAAAAATGATTGAAAAGCTTCTGGAAGGCATTGAGGTTCAGCTGAATGCAGACTATCTGGAGAAAAAAGCAGCATGGGATGCTATGGCAGAAAAAGTTGTTTATACTGGACCGATTGATGCTTATTTTGATTATCAGCTGGGCACCTTGGAATACCGTTCTGTCCGCTTTGAGACGGAAACTTTGGACAAGCCAAATTTCCAGGGAAATGCAGCGGTCAATTACACGGATCGTGAAACGCCATGGACTCGTATTATCGAGCATAAATGGTTTGAGTTCGGTAAGGATGAAGATGGCAATGATTTGCCGAAAACAATCATTAGCCGTGAGTACAGCAGCGAGTGGAAACCGGGGGATGAGCCATACTATCCGGTAAATGATGAAAAGAACAGCCAGCTCTATGCGGGATATAAGAAGCTGGCGGCTGCAGAAGAAAAAGTGATCTTTGGCGGCCGGCTTGGCGAGTATAAGTATTATGATATGGATCAGGTTATTGCAGCAGTATTGGATCAGTGTGAGAAAGAGCTGCAATAAAACGAAGGAAAGATTTTAGAAACGCCGGAGGAAAAGAGAGATGAAAACAACTTTACTTATTATGGCAGCCGGAATTGGAAGCCGTTTTGGCGCCGGTATCAAACAGCTGGAGCCGGTAGATGCTTCGAATCATATTATTATGGATTACTCAATTCATGATGCGATAGAGGCTGGTTTTAACCATGTAGTATTTATTATCCGTAAAGACATTGAAAAAGAATTCAAAGAAGTCATAGGGGAGCGAATCGAGTCTGTTTGTAAAGAGCATCATGTGACGGTGGACTACGCTTTTCAGGATATCAACGATATTCCGGGCAGTCTGCCGGAAGGAAGAACGAAACCGTGGGGAACTGGTCAGGCTGTGCTGGCAGCTAAGAGCGTGATTGATACTCCGTTTATTGTAATTAATGCAGATGATTACTATGGAAAAGAAGGTTTTCGTGCGGTTCATGAGTATCTCGTAAATGGTGGAAAATCCTGTATGGCAGGCTTTGTTTTGAAAAATACATTGTCTGACAACGGCGGTGTAACGCGCGGCATCTGTAAGATGGATGCGGAGAATAATCTGACAGAAGTTGTAGAAACGAAAAATATTATGAAAACAGAGGATGGCGCAGAGGCGGATGGTGTTGCCATTGACGTGAATTCTCTTGTTTCCATGAATATGTGGGGCTTGACACCTGATTTTCTGGAAGTTCTGGAAGATGGTTTCAAGGAGTTTTTTGAAAAAGAAGTGGAACAAAATCCGTTAAAAGCAGAATATCTGATTCCAAGCTTTATTGGTGAATTACTGAAACAGGGTAAGATGTCGGTAAAAGTTTTAAAGACAAACGATACCTGGTATGGCATGACCTATAAGGAAGATGTTATGTCAGTAAAGGAAAGTTTCCAGAAAATGTTAGAAAAAGGTCTGTATAAAGAGGAGCTGTTTTCAGACCTGTAATAGACGATAGGTAATAGGGCATATTCCGTTTGCCCGGATTCCAGGGCCACGGGAGACCGTGGCTCTTTCTGCAACTGTTTATGGTAAGAGGCAGGAAACTAAACTCTTCTTTGAAAAAATGGAAGGGATTTTAGTAAAGCGGAATTTAAAAGCGTTCTATTCTGACAGCTTGAAAATTCCGGGAAAATGCAAAAGAGAGGAGGAAATAAAAGATACGAGATAACGGTGGAATGAGGAAATCCATTTGTTAAAATGGACAGAAGAAAAATGAAGGATGAAAAATTTATGAGAAGGGAGTCATGGTCATGTTTAAAAAAATTGTTGCATGTGGAATGTGTGCGGCGTTACTGTTTTCGAACAGTACGATGGTATTTGCGCTGGAAAACAATGACGTTCAAATCCAGAGCGAGAGCAATGAGCTGACAGAAACGGATTCGGATATTGCCGAAGAGAAAACGCAGGAGGAAGAGTCCCCTGTTGAAGTTGACCAGGAAGAAAAAGAGGTGGAAAATCAGGAAGATCCGGAAGCCCAAGAAGATCAGAAAGAGCAGGAAGAGCAGGAAGATCAGCAGGAGTCAGAGGACGATTTGAAGTCAGACTCTGATAAAATGGAAGAGAAAAGTATAGAATCAGAACAAGAATCTCAGGATGCAGAAACGGCAGAAGAAAAGAGTTCTGTAACAACAGAATCTGAGACGGACGTGCCGATGACGGAAAGTAATGTGATTCAGTCAGAGAACGAAGAAAAAGTGTGTGGTGGCAGTACGTTAGGAACAGCTACATGGATTTCTTTTGATACGAAGTATAGTGGGGCAGTTTCGGGAAATAATAGACATAATTTTTATAAAATGAATCTTTCAGCATCTGGAAGAATACGAATTAAGTCCAATGCACATATGAGTCGGATAAATTATCGGATATATGATGCGGCAGGGAGAGAAATATGGAATCATTATGAAGATTGGAACAGTGGGTCTGAAATTGCTGTGACGGATACAACGGCTGACTTGACCAGTGGAACATACTATTTGGAAGTGTATGCCGATTATGCGACTGGAACCTATGATTTCACTGTATCGTACACAAATGCAAATGAAACTTTTAAGGAAACGCAAGGCGGCACAAATAACTCGATAGCGCAGGCAAATAAAATATCATTGGGAACCACGTACCAGGGGCAGATTGCACAAAATGATGAGAAAGACTTTTATAAAATTGACTTGCAAACATCTGGAACACTTACATTGCAGTTCAAGGCAAATATTTATTACTTGAGTTATAGAATTTATGACAAAGACGGAGCAGAAGTTTGGGGATCACATACGGAGTGGAATGAGAATACGGAGCAGACCTCATTAAAGGAAGATATAGAATTAACGAGCGGAATCTATTATCTTGCAATTCTTAAGTATAGTGACTGGAGTGGTACCGGTACCTATTCGTTTAAAACGAATTTCATATCAGCGGATGAAAGCTTTAAGGAAACGCAGAATGGCTCAGATAACACATTGAATGAGGCAAATCTGATCCGATTAAATACTACTTATACAGGCCAGATTGCGCAAAATGATGAAAAGGATTTTTTCGAGTTTTCTCTGGCTGCGGATGATACAGTACAAGTGTATGTAGAAACAAAAGCAAGAAATATTGCCTGTAGAATATTTGATGAAAGTGGAGAAAGGATATTCGGCGAAAGCCCTGATTGGAATGATACGTCTAAAAGTGGAAAGTTGAATAAGAGTATAGATTTACCTGCTGGAAATTACTATTTTGAAATAGAAAGATATGGAAATTGGCAATGGGATAGAGAATTATATACAGGAAAATATTCTTTCAAATTAAGCGCCAGCAAAGTCGTCAACGTAGACCGCGTCACCGGAGCGAAAATCGGCGGCCGTGCTTCCAATGCTTTGCGTTTAAACTGGAATAAAAATTCACAGGCAGATGGATATATCATCGAGCAATATAAAGGAAGTCAGTGGACGCGGATCGCAAAAATCAACGGAAACGCGACAACGACATATCGTGTGGAAAATCTTGGAGCATCAAACACTTATAAATTTAGAATACAGGCGTTCAAATTTAGTGGAAATACACCATTCTACAGTGAATATGCCTATGTAGAAGGAAAGACGAATCCGTCTGATATCTCTGGACTCAGGATTGGTGGACATGCAAAGGATGCACTGCGCCTGAACTGGAACAGAAACACATCGGCTTCAGGGTATATTATCGAAATGTATCGGTCGGGAAGCTGGAATCGAGTTGCAAGAATTTCTGACAATACAACAGTGACATATCGAGTAGAAAAATTATCGCCGAATACAAAATACAGTTTTCGCGTGAAGGCATTTGGATTTGAAGGAAATACTGCGTTGTATGGAAATGCTGCATCCGTTGCCGGAACAACCGATGCAGGTGGAACGGCAAATCCGACCAACGTTTCTGGATTTTACATTGGAGGACGTGCTTCGAATGCATTGCGCCTGAACTGGAACAGAAACAGCAGTGCCGAGGGTTATATTATTGAACAGTATAAAAACGGATCGTGGAGCCGGATCGCCAGAATTTCCGGAAATGGAGCAACGACGAAGCGAGTAGAAAACCTGAAAGCTTCCACAGAGTATAGATTCCGTATCCAGACATTTAAAATGAATGGTTCCAAACCTCTTTACAGTGGATATGTGTATGTAACAGGAAAGACCAATCCATATAATGTTTCCGGACTGAGAATTGGTGGACGTGCAGCAGATGCACTGCGACTGAACTGGAATCGAAATACAACCGCTTCCGGCTATGTTATTGAGCAGTATAAAAACGGATCCTGGAGCAGAATTGCCAGAATTTCCGGAAATACAACAACAACCTGGCGTGCAGAAAACTTAAAGGCATCTACATACTATCGTTTCCGTATTCGCGCGTTTGGCTTCATGGGAAATACAGCACTTTACAGTGATAATGATACCTATGTCTATGGCACGACCAACCCATATAATGTTTCCGGCGCCAGAATCGCAGGAACTGCAGCGGATGCATTGCGGATTAACTGGAATCGAAATACTACGGCAGATGGCTATGTTATTGAAAAATATCAGTCAGGATCCTGGGTAAGAGTCGCAAGAATCTCCGAGAACTATACGACAACTTACAGAGTAGAACATTTACAGCCGTCTACTTCTTATGTGTTCCGGATCAGAGCATTTAAGTTTGCCGGAAATACACCTCTTTACAGTGGATATAGCTATGTTTTTGGCGATACGCAGAATCAGTATTATACGTGGAGTGTACCGTTAAAAGCGGAGACACAGAGTGAGGTCATTGCAAATAGAATAAGATAGTCATATGAGTCATATAGAACTGCTGGTGGATACTCAAACGCGGAAATGAAACTGTATTTACCGGCAGTTTTTTAAAAAATGTGATCACAAAAATTTAAAAACAAACTTGCTATTTCACATGAAAGTGATTATGATGAAGAGGAAGGTAAAGTAAAGTTTTGAAATGGTCAGGAGGGGGAAGGAGGCGAAAAAAACGATGGCATTTCTTGTCGAAATAAGCCTTAGTTTGTTGATGACAGGAAAACCAGCATTGAACAGAATCAGAACGGAAACTGGACAAGAATTGCCCGGATTGGAAACGGAAACACGACAACGTATCGAAAGAGGGAATGAGCTATCAGTTCCGAATCCGTGGATTTGGATTCCAGGGAAGCACCCCGGTATATGGAGACTTCACTTACATTAACGGAACAACGATTCCATCCAAAGTAAGCGGATTGTATATCGGAGGAACGGCACTGTATAGCGAATATCAGATGATCACCGGAAATACCAAGGAATGATTGAAAAATGAAGAAGACTGTTAGAATGAGAATGTATGAATAAAAGTCATATATTTAAGTTCTAACAGCCTTTTTGTGAATATAAAAAAGAAAAAAATAACTTGTTATTTCATATGAAAGGGATTATTATGACATAAAGAAAGTAAGCAAAAAACAAAATGAAATCAGGTAGTTTGAGAAACAGTACGTTTTGCCAGAGAATCTGCTATTATCAAGGGAGTGATCGAGAAAAAATATATGAAGAAATTGGAGAGCAGAAAAATTTAAGATGTGAGGTGAGAGTAAATGAGAAAAACAAGGAAAAAGAGACACATAGTGGGTAGTTTGATCTTGATGATGTTGCTTTTTTGTGAAATTTGTATATCATCTGTTTCCGTATTTGGATATTCAGTGTCGGGAAACAGATTAAATACAAATTATAGACTGACTGGAAATGGCGCAGAGGATATTTATGCAGTTGCATCAGCACAGCTCAATAAGAAATATCCAGAGTTTTCAGGATTTACCTACAGAGCGTGGTGTGCAGATTTTGTGAGTGCATGCGCGGTTGCAGCAAATGTGTCTGACGTAATTCCTGGAAGTGCATCTGTAGCGAATTTGAGAAGCAATATAGTCAGGGCGGGAGGAACAGAGCATTCTAAAGCGCAGATACAGAATGGACAGTATACACCAGTGCGTGGCGATATTATCATATTTAAAAGCAATGGTGACAGCCATGTTGGAATTGTTGATAAAACTGCAAATGGAAGAATTTATTATATTGACGGAAATAATACAACCTATGGAAATGGAAACAATGCATGTGTCCATTACTCCAATCGGTCATTTTCGTATGCTGGTTTTACCTGCGTTATAAATCCCAAATATAAAGGAGGTAGCAGTAACGGTAACAATAATGACTGTAACTGTTCAGCATCTTACGCGGGAGATTATACATGTACAGCCAATGGAAATCTGTACATTCGATCTGGACATGGAAGTGGATATAGTATTTTAGGAAAAATACCGCATGGAGCAACTGTTTCTGTTTCAAAGGCAGATGGAAACTGGGCTCACGTTTCCTATAATGGAATTCAGGGATATGCATCCATGAGCTACTTAAAGAAGAAAGAGCAGGCGCATAATCCGGAAGGCGCAGTAGACGCAGTTGAAGGGGGAAGCGGAACCATCCATTTAAGAGGCTGGGCATTTGACCGGGATGCGCTGAACCAGGCAGTTGAAATTCATGTTTATGTAGGTGGAGAGGCTGGCTCAGGAAAGGAAATCTGGGGCAACGGCGATGGCGTTGCCAACGTGGAAAGACGAGATGTGAATAACGCATATGCGGTTGGAAACAATCATGGATATGATTACACTTTAAATGTTCCGTTGACCGGTGATTTTGATGTATATGTATATGCTATTAACATTGGAGGAGGGAATAATGTCCTTCTTGGCCATAAACGCGTAACGATTTCACCGGTAACGCATGATCCGGAAGGTCATATGGAAAGCATTAACGGAGGTGTTGGTTCTATTTATCTTGGAGGCTGGGTATTTGACCGGGATGCAGCAGACCGCGCAGTGGAACTCCATGTTTATGTAGGAGGACCGGCTGGATCACCAGATGCCAAATGGGTAAAAACGGGAATTATGGCAAATGCCCGCCGGGAAGATGTTGATAAGGCATATGGAACAGGAGCCAACCATGGAATTGATGTAACCTTACAGGTTCCATTGATCGGAGATTATGATGTATATGTATATGCCATTAATACGGGAGGAGGAGAAAACAACCCGTGTATTGGAAGTAAACGAGTAACGATAGATCATGAACATAACAAACCGATCATATCAGATGTAAAAGTCACAGCGGATAAGACTGGGTATACGGTCAAATGTAAGGTGTCAGACGATTCTGGAATTGACCGGGTGCAGTTCCCTACCTGGACAAAGTATAATGGACAGGATGATATTATCCAGGGATGGGAAAAAGCCCAGTCGGCCAGAGGAACCTACAATAAAGCAACGGGAGAAGTGACATACCGTGTAAACCGGAGCAGCCACAATAATGAAGGCGGTCAGTATTTTACCCATATTTATGCGTATGACATATACGGAAATGCAGGTGTTTTTGCAACCGGATATACCTTTGTGGATGAGTATGAAGTAAAATACAATGCGAATGGAGGAACCGGAGCACCGGCAAGCCAGAAGAAAGAGGCTGGAAAGACACTTACAATAGCAACAGGAATTCCAACCCGGAACGGATATGAATTCCGTGGATGGGGTACAGCGTCAGGAAGCCAGAATGTGGCGTACCTGCCGGGCAGAAACTATACGGCAGATGCGGATCAGACCTTATACGCGGTATGGAAAGCAGCGACTGCTGTGACAGCTTCCCAGAATGTAAATGTGAATATAGCGGGAGCCGGAAGAATGTACCGTATCGTACCGCAAACGACAGGAACGTACCAGTTTGAAAGTACAGGATCGCTGGATACGAAGGCGACACTTTATGATGCGGGAGGAACGGTTCTGGCATCGAATGACGATGGGGGAAATGGAAGAAACTTCCTGTTAAGCTATCGTCTGAACCAGGGTGAAACATACTACATAGAAGCAAAACTGTATAGCAATACAGCAACCGGAATCTTTGAAATGAAGATGAACCGGAAAGTTACCGTGGATGATATGAGCGGTGTAGCAATTGGTGGCCGTGCAAAGGATGCGCTCCGTATCAACTGGAACAGAAATGCATCGGCATCCGGCTACATTATTGAGCAGTACAGCAACGGAACCTGGAACCGGATTGCCCGGATCGGAAGCGGAAGTACAACAACATACCGTGTGGAAAACCTGAAAGCAGCGACCAGCTATCAGTTCCGGATCAAAGGTTTTGCGTTTGAAGGAAATACAGCTGTTTACGGAAACTATCAGACGGTGAGCGGAACGACAGAGGAAGTGAGTCTGAATCTGGACAATCTGACCGGAGTGAAGATCGGTGGCCGTGCAGACAATGCCCTGAGACTGAACTGGACAAAGAATACAGATGCGTCGGGCTATATCATTGAGCAGTACAGCAATGGAACGTGGAAACGGATTGCGCGGATTGGAAACGGAAATACGACAACGTACCGAGTGGAAAATCTGAAGGCTGGAACGAGTTATCAGTTCCAGATCAAGGCATTCGGATTCCGTGGTACAGAAGCCGTGTATGGAAAGACAGCATCCGTGAGCGGAAAAACAAATCCGGCAGCGGTAAGCGGCCTTACGATCGGCGGAACAGCAAAAGATGCTCTGCGCCTGAACTGGAACAGTGTGAGTGGAGCCGAGGGCTATATCATAGAAAAACAGGAAGGAACGAGCTGGAAGCGGATTGCCCGTCTGGAAGGAGGAAAGACAGGAACGTACCGTGCGGAAGGACTGAAAGCCGGAACGAATTACCAGTTCCGAATTCAGGCATTTGGATTTGATGGAAATACAGCAATTTACAGTGAATACAAGAGTGTTTCCGGAAAAACCGATGCAGCAGCTCCGACGGTGACAGTAGGAAATATGACTGGAGTGAAGATCGGAGGCCGTGCGGACAATGCCCTGCGCCTGAACTGGGACAAAAATACATCCGCATCTGGTTACATTATCGAACAGAACCAGAATAGAAGCTGGACAAGAATTGCCCGGATTGGAAGCGGAAGCACGACAACATACCGTGTGGAAAATCTGAAAGCGGGAATGAGCTATCAGTTCCGGATCCGTGGATTTGGATTCCAGGGAAGCACCCCGGTATATGGAAACTTCACTTATATTAACGGAACAACGATTCCATCCAAAGTAAGCGGTCTGTCTATCGGAGGAACAGCTTCGGATGCGATCCGTCTGAACTGGAATAAGAATGCAAATGCATCTGGCTACATCATTGAACGGTACCAGAACGGAAGCTGGGTACGGGTAGCCAGAATAGCGGACAAAAATGTCCAGACCTACCGTGCAGAAGGACTGGAGAGTCAGAAGACTTATGTGTTCCGGATCTGCAGTTTTGGATTTGACGGAGGAACAGCACTGTACAGTGAATACCAGATGATTACTGGAAATACCAAGTAACAAGTATGATTAAGATTAAAAGAATTGCCGGTAAATGCAAAAATAAGCTGCATTTACCGGCAGTTTTTATGTAAAAAGTGGTCATAAAAACGAAAAATAACTTGTTATTTCATACACAAAAGATTATTATGAAGTAAACGGTAGAACCTGAGTACCTTTTTATTCACTTCAAGTTATGCCATAATCATACTCAACAAAATAACA
>OLNW01001614.1_pt1 | contig 21563 bp, 17 predicted proteins | sample 1672121 | NCBI WGS metagenome assembly OLNW01 (sample SAMEA3136648, study PRJEB25190) | human gut metagenome
CAATCCAACAGGCAATAACACAACAGTTAGTGCCAATCTATGAACCGCTGTTTGCGGATGGAAGCTTTGGCTATCGTCCGGGCAGAAGCGCTAAAGAAGCAATACTTAAAGTGAAGGAGTATGCAGAAGAAGGATACACATATGCAGTATCCTTAGATTTATCGAAATACTTTGATACACTTAACCATGAAATCCTTATTAACTTACTACGTAAGACTGTAAAGGACGAACGGGTGGTACAGTTGATCAAGCGTTATCTGAAAAGCGGGGTAATGGAGAATGGAGTGGTGATGGAAACAGAGGAAGGTTCGCCACAAGGAGGAAACCTATCCCCATTACTGGCGAATATCTACCTCAATGAGTTTGACCAGGAGTTTGTGAAGAGAGGAGTGCCATGCATCAGATATGCAGATGACATCGTGCTCCTTGCGAAGAGCAAGCGAGCATCGGAGAGACTTCTGGAAAGCAGTACGAAATACCTTGAAGAGAAGCTGAAACTTACAGTCAACAGAAAGAAAAGCCGTACTGTCAGTGTGTTTGCAATCCGAAATTTTAAGTATCTTGGCTTTGCATTGGGAAGGAATGGAACGGGTATTTATGTTCGCGTTCATCCAAAGTCATGGAGAAAGTTTAAGTCGAGACTGAAAGAGTTGTCTTCCCGTAAACGATGTCAGTCAATCAAGCCAAGCCTTGAGAAAATCAAGGTATATGCAAGAGGGTGGCTGAACTATTACGGAATAGCAAGCATGAAGAATAACATTGAAGACATCAACGGATGGCTCTATCACAGAATACGCATGTGTATATGGAAACAGTGGAAACTTCCGAGAACAAAGAAAAGAAATCTGATAAAGATGGGAGTACACGAATACTATGCGAACATGGCGGCAAACTGCCGAAGAGGACACTGGTACTGTGCGAATCTGACAACAGTTAAGAAAGCCATGACAAAAGAAAGACTGATAAACGGTGGCTTCTATGATTTAGCCACAGCCTATCAGTCTGTGCACATCAACTATTGAAATCGCCGTGTACCGAACGGTACGCACGGTGATGTGAGAGGACGGGAGTTAATCACTCCCTCCTACTCGATTTTCTGTCTCCAGATCAATATAGATAATCCAATTGCAACATAGTCAGTAAGTGCCTGACCGTAAATAACTCCATTCAGACCAAGTATTGCGTTGAGCAAATACAGAAGAGGGATAAGAAGCAATCCCTGGCGGAGAATGTCAAGAAAAAGTGTCACATTTGTGTAGTCAGATTTGTTATATTAGTGAAGGAATGAATAAAACAGTAAAAGAACAACTAAGCAATTAGAGTGGAATATGAATAGAAACAGGAAACTGCAGGGTAATCCGAAAGCAGAAGTTTTGACAAATTTGAAAGACAGAAGAAAGAGAAAGCGAAAAGTATGAGGGGGTGAGTGCTTGGAGAATGAACTGTTAAAAGAGCTGTATCTGAGATATGGTCAGGAACTGATGTGCTATCTGCGATTACTGTGTCATGATGAAATGATGGCAGAAGATATTTTACAGGAAACATTTTGTAAAGCACTCCTTTCTCTGCCGTCGGAACATACAAATGTCAGAGCATGGTTATACATGGTCAGTAGAAATCTGGTATTGAATTTAATCAAAAAGAGAAAACATGAATTACAGGCGGGACAATGGGAAGAAATGGAATATGTAACACAAGAATCAAAGTCTCCGGCAGAATATTCAGATTTTTCAGAAGAAATAATTCAAAGAGAGAAGAATAAAGAACTTCGCAGATGCATCAATCAACTTGATACAAGGAAACGAGAGCTGATAGAACTTACTTATTTTGAACATTTTTCATTAAAAGAAACAGCAGGGATTATGGGACTGTCGTATGAAAATGCCAGAGTGCTAAGCAGCAGGGCAAAGAAAGAGCTCAGAAAGATTTTGGAGGTGAACGGATATGAAGTATCATAAATTACTTGAATTATATAAGAAAAAAGCTTTAAATGAAGAACAGATGAAAAAGGTGGAGCAGGATATTGAACGCCAGGAGGCGATAGGAGAATATCTGTTTGACAGAGAAGAAAAAATGGAGTTTGAATTTTTTGATGAAGAAAATGAAACTGGCGGAACAGATCATAAAAAAAATGAAAAGGCAGATCAGTTTGCAAGAGAGATCAACCGTTCCATCCGAAGAGCATTTATAAAAATGGGAACGATAGTCGGTACAATTGTGTTTGTAATTCTGTTACTGGTAGTGTTTGTAGTGCCGAAAGTAGTAGATGGATTTTACTATGATCCGGGGAAGATTGTAGCAAAATCAAAAGATGGAGACGAGACAAATCAGATGAGTCTTGACCTGGCTGTTTATACAGAGCTGACTTTGCCGGGGCAGTTCCGTGATCATGTAGAAGCTGAAGAAAAAGGTTATGGGAAATATAATATAGACATTTATCAGACCATGACCAGAACGAATCACTTTAACAATGTTTCAGGAGAACTTGTCCGGGATAAATTGAGAATCTATGATCTGAATGCGCTGGATGCCATTGCCTCAGGCAATGTATTTGGCTGGAGTCAGATGAATCCAGATCTTGGGAAAAGTCTCACAGAATTGAGTAAGGAAGAACAGAAGAAAGATGAAAGCTGCTTTATCTGGCAGGGAGCCGATAAAGAGTCCGCAGCGAAAGCACTGGAACAGCTGGATGAGAATCAGTTATATCAGTCTTATGTGACATTGGATCGTCCGATGGATTATGATGCGTTTGTGAAATATTTTAACCAATATGAGGATAAAATTGATGATGTCTGGTGTCTGGTGCGCACAGACGAAGAACCGGGCTTCTATCAGATGTCAGGAGGTCCGGCTTTGTTAGGATTCTATATCACTCTGGGACAGTCTTCCTCAGTGGCCTGGGATACGGATCAGTATCCGAATCTGGTTGTGTGGAATTACGAACTTGCAGACACGGGGGAAAGAGAGAAAAAGACAGAAGAAACTGTAGCGGCAACAGAAACAGACGTAGAGTCTGAAGAAGGTTCAACAGGAGTTTTTGACGGCTGGGACAGGGTCAGAGAGAAAATGAAAGAAACTGATTTTGCACAGAAACGTTTTGTGACCATGCTTAAATATATGTCAAAACAGGAAGAATTTCTCAGCGCAATCTGCCAGCAGTCAGCAGAAAGATATGAAGATGCAGCAGATTACGTGGAGCAGAACGGACTGGAGATTTATGGGTTTGCATGTGTGGGATATAAAGCAGACCTGTTGAAAATCAACCAGACAGAGGAAGTATTTGGAATTTATACAGAGGAGTTACAGTAGAAATTATCAAAGAATTTAAAACAGAAGATACACGTATTGATCTGAATGTCTCTCACTCATCGCCAAAGGCAATGGGCGAGAGGCATTACTGTTTACCGGTTGTCTGTGAACAGCAACACTCTAAATGGGTTTTAGATTGTGTGAAATTATAACTTGTATACAGTTAACTGGCGTGATAGTATGAATACAGCATGAAAATATGTTTGAAGAAGATTGGCTGGAAGAGAAGATTTTCGGTTTTAATACATGTTCTAATATGTTCTGGGATAAGGGAGAATGGCATGAGAATAATTCAAATGGATGAAAAAGAAAGAAAAGTGCGACGGGTTCAGTTTGGAACGATGCAGATCATCGCATTGGGATTTATGGCAGTGATTTTCCTGGGAGGAGTCCTGCTCTGGATGCCGTTTTCGAATCAGCAGCCGATTTCATTTATAGATGCGTTGTTTACAGCAGTGACCTGTGTCTGTGTGACTGGTCTGGTGACGATTGTACCGGCAGTGCAGTTTACATTGACCGGTAAAGTGATCATGCTGTGTTTGATTCAGGTGGGAGGACTGGGAATTATAGCCTGCAGTACGGCATTTTTCCTTTTGTTGGGAAAGCGGATTAATTTCCGTGGAAGAAGAATGATTCAACAGGCGTATGGACTGGACACTCTGGAAGGAATGGTTCGTTTTATTAAAAAAGTCCTGTGGGGAACTTTTACGGTAGAAGGAATCGGAGCAGTACTTTATACATGCTGTTTTATTCCGGAATATGGAACGGCAAGAGGGATTTTTTATGGGATTTTTCACGCTGTTTCAGCATTCTGCAATGCAGGAGTAGATATTCTTGGAAACAGCAGTCTGATGAAATATGTGGTGTCTCCCGGAATTAATTTTACAACCATGTTGATTGTCATTTTATCAGGTCTTGGTTTCCCGGTGTGGTATGATATTATTGATAATCTAAGAAATACTGTAAAGAGCAGAGGGAAAAGACCTGTTAAATGGTTGTTTACGAAGCTGGAATTACAGAGCAAGCTTGTATTGGTTATGACGGCTTTTCTGTTGCTTAGTGGAACGGTTGGATTCTTTTTCATGGAATATTCAAATTCGGCAACAATGGGGGGATTCACAATTCCACAAAAACTGATGGCATCTGCATTTCAGTCAGTGACGACAAGAACGGCTGGATTTGCGGCAGTATCACAGTCGGGACTGACACAGGGATCTCGTCTGCTTGGCTGTATCCTGATGTTTATCGGTGGTTCTCCGGCGGGAACTGCAGGAGGAATCAAGACAACAACGGCGGCAATGCTGCTGTTAACAGTTTTATCTGTCCTCAGGGGACGGAAAGATACGGAGTGCTTTAATCGCAGAATTGATGAGAGCATTGTAAGATCTGGGATTACGATCTCATTGGTGACATTTTTATTCTGGATGTTTGGCGTGATTGTGTTGACGATTTTAGAGCCGAAACAGGATTTTTTAAATCTGATGTATGAAGTTACCTCTGCAATGGCAACAGTAGGCCTGACAGCAGATCTGACACCATCCTTAAGCGATGCAAGCCACATTGTGCTGATGGTCCTGATGTATATCGGACGAATCGGACCTGTGACGATGGCTCTGATCTTTGCAGGAAGGGCAGATCGTATCACGCATTTCAGAGAGCTTCCAGAAGGAAGAATTATGATCGGATAGATTTCAGAATCAGATTTTGTAAAATGAGATCAGACGTGAAGAGAGACAGGCAGAATTAGATTAGCAGATAATTGGAGGAACGAAAGTGAATAAACAATTTGCAGTACTGGGGCTTGGAAGCTTTGGAAGAAGTGTGGCATTATCACTGGAAAATATGGGGTGTGATGTACTTGTTGTGGATCGATCTTATGAAAAGATACAGGAAATTGCAGATAAGGTTTCCTATGCGATCAAAGCGGATGTGACAGATAAAGATGCATTAGAAACCTTGGGTGCAAGAAATCTGGACGGAGCAATTATTGCAGTATCAGAACATCTGGAAGCGAATATTATGGCAACGCTTCTTTGTAAAGAAATGGGAATTCCACTGGTGATTGCCAAAGCAAAGGATAAACTGCAAGGAACGATTCTGGAACGTGTAGGAGCAGATTCAGTTGTTTATCCGGAAATCGAAATGGGAAGCCGGGTAGCAAAAAGTCTTGTGACAAATGAATTCACAGATTGGATCGAATTGTCGAATGACTATAGTATTGTTGAAATCGCTGTACCGGAGCAATGGCGAGGAAAGAGCCTGGCAGAGTTAGAAATCCGAAAAAAATATGGAATTACAGTAGTTGGTATTATGAATGACGGAAATGTAGATGTGGTGTTTGATCCGCATGCGCCTCTTCCGAAACAGGCGATTCTGATTCTGATCGGAGCAAATCGTATACTTGAAAAATTTGATCTGAAAAAGAAATAAAAGAGATACTGGAGTATGAAACAGGATATAAATGTGAGAAGGAATAAGGATAATAGATTATGATTACAAGCACATCAAATGTACAGATAAAAGAGCTGGCAAAATTACAGAAAAAAAGCAGACTCAGGGCAGAAAAGGGAATCTTTATTGTAGAAGGGCCACGTATGACCGAAGAAATTCCGGCAGAACGGATTGAGAAACTGTATGTATCAGAGAGTTTTGGAAAGAAGAATCCGGAATTTGTGAAAAAGATGAAAGTGCCGGCAGAGGTTTTGACAGATACGGTATTTGCTTATGTTTCAGATACAAGAACTCCACAGGGCGTGCTGGCGGTAGTGAAACGCCTGAATTATACAATGAAGGATATTCTGGGGATGAATGAGACTGTCGGAGCAGCAGATGATGAAAAGAAAAAAGCGCCGCATCTGGTTGTGCTGGATAACCTTCAGGATCCTGGAAATCTTGGAACCATTTTCCGAACCGCAGAGGCGGCAGGAGTGACAGGAATCCTTCTGAGCAGCGACTGTGTGGATGTCTATAATCCAAAAGTAATCCGCTCAACGATGGGAGCTGTATTCAGAATGCCATTCCTTTATGTAGAAGATCTTCCAAAAGAGATTCACAAACTTCAGGAAAAGCAGATCAAAGTCTATGCGGCACATTTGGATGGAAAGAATGCATACGATCAGGAAGATTATACCTGTGGCAGTGCATTTCTGATCGGAAATGAAGGAAACGGTCTCAGAGACGAAGTGGCAGAGTGCGCAGACTGTCTGATTCGTATCCCGATGCACGGACAGGCAGAATCACTGAATGCAGCAGTGGCTGCAGCAGTACTGATGTTTGAAGCTGCAAGACAGAGAAGATAAAGAGCCTTATATCTAATTAACAAAGTGGTTAGACATGGTTTGAACAGTAACCGCAGAGTTGCATTTTTATACAGTTTTGTAGTATACTACCCTCAGCAGATGATTCAGAAAATCTGGTTTTCTGAATCATCTGCTGAGGGTATCATTGTATCTGAAGGAAAATGGAGCGAAATTTACTATTAAATTCTGGACAGCAGCTTTGCAGAGATTGTAGTTTACAGTAACGTGCAGATGCTGAGCAGGGAAACTCATAGAAAGAAGCAATCAAAATTTGTGGAAGGGTGAGTAAATGGAACTTTTATTAGACCTGACAAAAGAATACAGTCTGGTACTTGATGGCGGAGGAGCCAGAGGAGCTTATCAGATTGGTGCATGGAAAGCACTGAAAGAAGCAGGTGTGAAGATCAATGCCGTGGCCGGAACATCCGTTGGCGCATTAAATGGCGCTCTGATCTGTATGGATGATCTGAAGAAAGCAGAAAAGACCTGGAAGGGAATGCATTTCTCCCGCGTGATGAATGTGGACGACAGCTGGATGGAACAGTTGTTTGAGGGAGAGCATAAGTTCAGTGACGTATTGTCAGAACTCTGGTCGGTTCTTGCAGAGGGCGGTATCGATGTAACACCGTTGAAAGAGCTGATTCATGAACTTGTGGATGAAGAGAAGATCAGAAATTCAGGTAAAGAATTCTGCCTGCTGACATTCTCGCTGACAGATTTGAAAGAGCTTGATCTGAGCTTGGATGATATTTCGGAGGGAAGACTTGAGGATTTTCTGCTTGCGAGTGCCTATCTGTTTGGATTCAAGAATGAAAAAATGGCAGGGAAAAGATACATTGACGGTGGTGTAGTGAACAATGTGCCGCTGAATTCACTTATAAAACGTGGTTATAAAGACATTATAGAAATCCGCATCTACGGACCCGGCAGGGAACCGAAAGTAAAACTGCCGGAAGGAACACAAATCTTTCGAATTGATCCTCGTGTCAAATTGGGAAGCATTCTGGAATTTGACGGTAGAAGAAGCCGGCAGAATCTGAAGATCGGATATTATGATGCAAAGCGAATGCTGTATGGTCTGGAAGGAATTATTTATTACATTGATCAGGAGCATTCAGAAGAATGGTATCAACGGAGAATGAGATATCTCTCTGACAGAGAAAAGGCGGAGATTGCGTTTGTATTGAAGTTAAGGCCTGGATATACGGACAAACTGTTATATCTTTCTATGTTAGAGGCAGGAGCAAAGTTGATGCGGGTGCCGAAATACCATATTTATACGGTGGACGAACTGAAAGAAATTGTACTCAATCGATATGAAACTGTGGCAGAGCGTATAAAGCTGCCAGAATTCATGCATAAATTTACTGAAACAGAAAGGAACAGAATCATGAACTTAAAAGGAAGAAACTTCTTGACACTCAAAGACTTTACACCAGAGGAGATCACATATCTTCTTGACCTTGCAGCAGATCTTAAGGAAAAGAAGAAAAATGGTGTGCCGGTTGATAACTATCATGGCAAGAACATTGCGCTGATCTTTGAAAAAACAAGCACAAGAACACGTTGTGCATTTGAAGTAGCTGCACATGATATGGGAATGGGAACTACATACCTTGATCCATCAGGTTCCCAGATCGGAAAGAAAGAGAGTATTGAAGATACAGCACGCGTTCTTGGAAGAATGTACGATGGTATTGAATACCGTGGATTTGGTCAGGAGATTGTTGAGGATCTTGCAAAATACGCAGGAGTTCCGGTATGGAATGGTCTGACAAATGAATATCACCCAACACAGATGCTTGCAGATATGCTGACAATCCGTGAGAACTTTGGAGAACTCAAGGGACGTAAACTTGTATACATGGGAGATGCAAGATTTAACATGGGTAACTCTCTGATGATCGCATGCTCCAAACTTGGAATGCACTTCGTAGCATGCACAACAAAAGAGTACTTCCCGAATGAAGAACTGGTAGAGACATGCCGTGGTTATGCAGCAGAATCCGGAGCAACAATTACTCTGACAGAGGATGTAAAAGAAGGAACAAAAGATGCAGATGTAATCTATACAGATGTATGGGTATCCATGGGTGAGCCTGATGAAGTATGGGAGAAGAGAATCAAAGAGCTGTCTCCATACAAAGTTACAAAAGAAGTAATGGCAAATGCAAAAGATACAGCAATCTTCCTTCACTGTCTGCCGGCATTTCATGATCTTAAGACAAAAATCGGAGCTGAGATGGGACAGAGATTCGGAATCGAAGATATGGAAGTAACAGATGAAGTATTCGAGTCCTCCCAGTCTAAAGTATTTGATGAGGCTGAGAACAGAATGCATACAATCAAAGCTGTTATGGTAGCTACACTTGGCGAGAAATAAATGAAAGCTGAAATTTTAAAATTACTCAGAGAGGCTGACGGATATGTTTCCGGTCAGCAGCTCTGCGAAAAATTGGGGGTATCCCGTACTGCTGTGTGGAAAGTGATCCGTCAGCTTCAGGAGGAAGGATATCAGGTAGAAGCCGTAAGAAATAAAGGATATCATATTGTGGACAGCCCAGATGTGATGACGAAGGAAGAACTGGACAGTCTGATGGAGACAAAGTGGATCGGCAGAAATGTGGTCTATTATGATGCGATTGATTCTACGAATCTGCGGATCAAGCAGATGGGAGATGAAGGTGCACCTGAGGGAACACTGGCTGTAGCGGACCAGCAGTCCGCAGGACGCGGAAGAAGAGGCCGCTCCTGGGATTCACCGGCAGGAAGCAGTATTTACATGTCTCTGCTTCTCAGACCGGAAATAGAGCCGGATAAGGCACCTATGATCACTCTGGTCATGGCTTGCAGTGTTGCAGAGGGAATTATGGACTGTGGAGATTCCTGCGGAAATCCACAGGTGCAGATTAAATGGCCGAATGATATTATCATCAACGGGAAAAAACTGGTTGGAATCCTTACAGAGATGAGCACACAGATCGACTATATCAATCATGTAACAGTCGGTGTCGGCATTAATGTAAATTTGACAGAATTTCCAGAAGAGATTCGCAAGACAGCGACATCCTTACGTCTGGAATGCGGCCATATTGTAAAACGTGCGCCGTTGATCGCTGCCATTATGAAGCGGATGGAAGAGAACTATGAGATCTTCCTGAAGACAGGGGATCTGACAGGTCTTATGGATAAATACAGTGAGATGCTGGTAAACAAAGACAGAGATGTCATGATTCTTGGAGCAAAAGAGCAGTATCGTGCCCATGCGATCGGAATCAATCAGACAGGTGAGCTAATTGTCTGTAAGGAGGATGGATCAGAAGAAGCCATTTATGCAGGAGAAGTTTCCGTGCGTGGTGTTTACGGGTATGTGTAAAATCAAAATCTATCATTAAGCCATGGATTTTATGCTGACATAAAATCCATGGCCTTTGGTATCCTTAAGGATAAATGTAAAGGAGACAGGATTAAATATGGACGAAGAAATGGTATTATGTGCGGCAAGTGCATATGAACAGAAATTCTATCTAAATCCAGAATTCAATTCACTGCCTGAAGGCGTAAAAGAAGAACTTCAGATCATGTGTGTATTATATACGGCAGATGTAGGCGGCATCCTCATGGTTGTGTATGATGAAGACGGTAATCTGGAATTGAAAGTAGATCATAAAGAAGATGATTTTACATTTGATGAGATAGGAAGTGTTTTGAAAATTAAAGAGCTTCAGCAGAAGAAAAAGGAATTGTTTGAATCACTGGAGCTGTTTTATAAAGTATTCTATCTTGGAGAAGATGTGGAGTCTTAGAGTGTGTCTGAAAAGTTTTTTGTAAGATGAATGTTATAAGAAAATATTTTTCTGATATGGAAAAATGAGTCGGAATCAACAGTTTAAGTCATGTCGATTTCGACTCATTTTTTTGTTTTGATTTAGCAAATATTCGTTTTAGCGAAACTTTTAGTTGCTCCTAAATTTGAATAGCGAAATAAATTTTATTATGTATTTTCAAAGAAAGCATGTTAAAAAATTATAACAATTTCTTCAATACTTCACTGACTTTCTTTACAGGAGTGATCTCCAGTTTTTCTTTTACTTCATCTGCAACATCTTCCAGATCATCTACATTATCAGCAGGGATCAGAACTTTTGTGATGCCTGCTCTCTGTGCTGCCATCAGTTTTTCAGGCAGTCCGCCGATCGGCATTACACCGCCGCGAAGAGAAACTTCTCCGGTCATGGCATAATCTGTGCCGACAGCCTTGCCGGTGATCAGAGAGGCAAGTGCTGTAGTCAGTGTAATACCGGCAGATGGACCATCCTTCGGAACAGCACCTTCCGGTACATGGATGTGGAGATCGTGATCTTCAAATACCTTGCTTTCCTTTGGATAAAGTGATTTTACAAGGGTGAGGGCAATTTGGACAGATTCTTTCATCACATCGCCAAGCTGTCCTGTAATAATCACTTTGCCTTCTCCTTCCGTCAGTTTTGATTCAATGAAGAGAATCTCACCGCCGGCCTGAGTCCATGCAAGTCCGGTAACAACGCCAGGCTGTTTGACAGATAATTTTCTGTCGTGATGTAACTGTTTTCTGCCAAGGTACTCTTCCAGATTTGATTTCGTTACAGACAGAGTCTCACCTTCATTTTTAACAAGGCGGACTGCAGCTGTACGGCAAAGCGTATCAATCTGTTTTTTCAGTCCACGAACACCGGATTCCATGGTGTATTCATCAATGATCTTATGAAGAGCACCATCATTTACTTTCATCATTTTCTTCTGGATTCCCATTGTCTCCATTGCTTTAGGAAGCAGATGTTTCTTTGCAATGTGATATTTTTCTACAGCGGTATATCCAGGGAAATTGATCACTTCCATACGGTTCAGGAGTGGTTCCGGAATCGTATCTGTGGAGTTTGCTGTGCAGACGAAAAGGACATTGGACAGATCGTAAGGCACGTTCATATAATGATCTGTAAAAGTACTGTTCTGTTCCGGGTCAAGCACTTCAAGAAGTGCGCTGGCCGGATCTCCGCCGTAATCCTTTGCAAGCTTGTCTACTTCATCCAGCACTATAACTGGATTGGAGACGCCGCAGCGTTTCATACCTTCCATAATCCGTCCCGGCATAGCACCGACATAAGTACGACGGTGGCCGCGGATCTCAGCTTCATCACGGATACCACCCAGACTGATACGGACATATTCCCTGCCAAGCGCACGGGCAATACTCTGACCGATACTTGTCTTACCGGTACCCGGGGCACCGACAAAGAGCAGGATCGAACCATACTGTTTCTGGTTCAGAGTCATAACAGCCATCTGCTGAATGATCCGTTCTTTTACTTTTTTCAGTCCGTAATGATCTTCATCCAGAATCTTTTCAGCCTCGTCTAAATCAACTGGTTTAAATTCCGGGGCTTTCCAGGAAAGACTTGTTACGAAATCAAGATAATCATAGAGCAATCCATATTCATGGCTGTCTTTTCCTTCCTGTTTCATACGGTTGAGGACTTTTTCAGCTTCACGCTGCGCCTCCGGATTCATGCCACATTCCTGAATTTTCTTTTCGAACTTTCTGGTGTCGGAAATATTTTCCGGATGCATTTCATCCAGTTCTTTCTGCAGGTAATCAATCTGTTTTTTAATTGCAGCTTCACGGTAAAGCTGTTCCTGATCCCCTTTCTGGGCTTCCTGTGCTTCATTGGAGACTTTGGCAATTTCCATGAATTCATTGATTGCATTTTCAATCAGTTCACAGCGGTGACGGCGGGAATCTGTCTCGATAATCGCATATTTTTCTTCTGGTGTAATATTCAGATATTCAGATAATGCAGAGCCAAGGTCGTACATATTCTTACGCTGCAGAATGAAACTTCTTGCCCAGATTCCCCACTGATAGTTCTGGACAAATTTCAACAGTGCAGCACGAAGCTTGGTGAACTGGGATTTTTCTTCTTCCACTGGATAATCATCTACTTCTGTACGAATTGAAGCAGTTGCATCGATCTGGCAGTTCTCCAGTTCAAGATCAGCAAAATCTACGCGTTCCATGGTTCGGATCTGAAGGCTATCATCTTCGCTGATGGACTCGACTCTTGCAGACATACCGATCGGATAGAAGTCATCAACGGTGGCTTCAGATTCTTCAATTTCTTCTTTGAAAAAGGGGAACAGAATCTCTGTTCCGACTTCCAGTCTGGCGGCATCTTCTTCCGGAAAGAAATCTTTTTTGAAATAATAGGTTACATCCGGAAGCAGTAACAGGTTATAAACAGGACGTATAATCATAATGGAACTCCTTTCTGCTACAAGCTATGTATAGCTGTAGAATCTATTTAAAAGTACTTCTGATATTTTTTATAAATTAGCTACTGTTAGCACTCTTGAATAATGAGTGCTAACAAAACGGTAAAAAGACAGCGAATAAAAGAGTTTATTCGCCTACATAGAAAATTAGCATAAATGAATAAAAAAGTCAATAGAACAGTAACTACAATTCCGCCATCAGGAAATTCAGTGATCCCGGAGGATTTTCTGTTCCTTTTTCAAGGAGGGAAACCAGAGCTGAAATCGTGTGCTCAATGTCTTCCTTTGTTGAAGGGATTAAGGTATTATCCATCTTCACTGTCAGTACGATCAGCACGATTTCAGCCAGTGCATCTGGCTTTTCACAGTGGATCAGACCGTTCTCATTTCCCTGCTGGATAATTGCAGTTAACACCGGCTTCAGAGCTGTGATCAGATGGCTCATATACTTCTGATGAAGAAAGGAACGCTCCGGGGCAGCAGTCTCTGTTCCAGGTTCTGTTTTCAGAAAAGCAGAAGAAGAGTTCCTGCATGCCTGAAAGATCATAGCCATGCGTGTAAATGGAGAGATCTCCGTCTGCTCTGCCAGATGTTTTGCAGTTGTCAGCGGTGCTTCGTAATTGCGTTCTACTAATGCTTCAAGAATCGCATCTTTTGATGGGAAGTAATAATAAATACTTCCTTTTCCTATTCCAGCTGTCTGGGCAATCTCGCTGACAGAGATGCCGGACAGTACTTTTGTTTCCAGAAGCTTCTGAAGAGCATCCAGAATCGTATCGTATTTTGATTGTTTTGACATAGATGTCCGCCTCTTATGTTTTGAAGTATGTCAGAAAAATGATGAGTGTAAAATGAGCATCACAATTTGTAGCAATTATTTTTCCGATACACTCTGTAACTATCAACAAGTCTCAAGTGCTATCTCTGAGTATAACATAACGAAACCAAAAGAACCAATAAAATATAAACAAAAAAATCAGACACCATCTTCAAAAGATTGTCTGAAACAGATAATTGACCACCGGTCGAAAACGTGATAAAGTGAAAATATAGTAAATCGACCGATGGTCGAGAAGGGAGGAAAACAATGACATACGCAGAGATGTTTTCAAAAGTAAAAGGAATGATGATGGAAGCAGATGTAAGTAATGTAGATGAACATCTTGCATTTCAGTTTAATGTAACAGGCGAGGCAGAAGGGATCTTTTATGCAGAGGTAAAGGATGGAATCCTTTCCGTAGAGCCATACGAATATTACGACAGAGATGCCATTTTCACCTGCTCTGCAGAAACTTTATTTAAGATCAATGATGGGAAGCTGGATCCGGTTCTTGCAGTAACACTTGGAAAATTGAAAGTAGAAGGAAATATCGACAAGGCTCTGAGACTGAAAGAGCTGATCGACAGCAGAAAAGCGGCACAGAAAGCGGCAGGCAAAGAGAACGGGAAAGAAGCAAAAGCAGCTGAAAAAGCTGAGGTAAAAAAGGTACAGGTGAAATAGAATGAAGATGCGTTGGGGAAAACTGGTGGCGCTTTCGGGACTCTTAGGTCTTGTGTCAGCCGAAGCAGGAGGAAGTGCATATTTTTACCGAAGAACAATGATGCGTTATAACGCAAAGACGGAACGCACGATCAAGATGGCAGGAGTAGACTGGGAACAATATTTCCCACAGATGAAACAGTGCAGAGAGTGGATGATGGAACAGCCACATAAAGATGTCTGGATCCGCTCTCAGGATGGACTGAAACTTCACGGAACTTATTTTCAGGGAATCAACAGTTCCGAGTCAGAAAATGACTCGGAATATCTGGTTCATACCAAAGCAGTGATCTGTTTCCACGGCTATACAAGTCAGGGACTTGCAGATTACGGAAGTATTTCCAATTATTATCTGAAACGTGGCTACAATGTACTGCTGGTAGATCAGCGGGCACATGGGCAGAGCGAAGGGAAATATATCGGGTTTGGCTGCATGGACCGTTTTGATGCACAGCGCTGGATCGAATGGATGATTCAGGAAAATGGTGAGAAGGTGCAGATTCTTCTACATGGAAATTCTATGGGTGGTGCAACTGTTCTCATGACCAGTGGACTGGAACTGCCAGATCAGGTGAAGGGGATTATCGCAGACTGTGCGTTTACTTCACCGAAAGAGGTATTTACACATGTTCTTCACAGTATGTATCATCTGCCGGCTTTCCCGATGATTCAGATTGCGGATGTCATTAACAGGAAACAGGCAGGTTATGGACTGGATGAATGTAATGCAGCAAGGGAAGTACGAAAAGCAAAAGTACCGGTGCTTTTGATCCATGGAGATGCAGACACATTTGTCCCATGCAGAATGTGTGAGGAGATTTACAAAAACTGTGCTTCGCCAAAGAAAAAATTAATTGTCAGAGGTTCGGGACACTGTGAGAGTTATTACAAAGACAGAGAAGCTTATGAGAGAGCGATGGATTCATTTACAGGGGGAGTCATAAAATGATGAAAATAAGAAAAGGATATAAAGTCTATCCATTAACCGTAGCACAGAAATTTCATTTATATTATCTGCCGTATTGCCCGAATGCAGCAGTGCTGAATATAGGAACAAGCCTGACAATCGGTACGGATTTGGACTGGGATGTTCTGAAAGAATCTATTTACAAAGCATATGAAAGAAATGAAGGCATGCGTATCCGCTTTGCGAAGGACAAAGAAGGAACGGTCTATCAGTATATTGTCAGTCCGGAACAGGATCGTACAGAACGCGAGATTGAATTTGTGGATTTTTCAGATGTTTCTATGGATGAAGCTACAAAGACCATGCAGAAGTGGACAACCATACCATTCAGATTTTCAGATTCTCCAATGACAAAGATTACGATGATCAGGACTTCTGATGGATTTAACGGGGTGTATTTCCTTGGACATCATATGGTTGTGGATGCGCAGTCATTGATCGCCTTTCTGAAAGACATTATTGAGCTGTATTGTAATGCAAAATATGAAGGCGTTCCGTATCCAAAAGATGTGTGTTCTTACATAGATCAGCTGCAGAAGGATCTTGCATATGAAGCAGGAAGCAGAGCACAGCTCAGAGACAGGGAATTCTTTGAGAAAATGATCGAATCTTCGGAGCCGATTTACAATGGAATTAAGGGAACTGAAAAACTGGATTCGGCAAGAGAGATGTTAAAAAATGATCATCTCCGCACTGCATTCAATGCTACAGATGATGTCACCTCTGCGTTGGATATTTTTCATCTGGAAGAAGAACCGACCAGACGCCTGATGGATTTCTGCGAGAATTATCATGTGTCACTGACATGCCTGCTTTTGATGGGACTCCGAACTTATTTTCAGAAGATGAACGGACAGGAAGATGTCTCTATTAATAATGCCATTGCAAGAAGAGCAACTTTAAAAGAAAAGAAGTCCGGTGGAACAAGAATTCATTCTTTCCCGTTCAGAACCGTGTTTTCAGAGGACGTGAAATTCATTGATGCGGTTTATGAGATCCGTGACAGACAGAATGAGATGTTCCGTCATGCAAATTACAATCCGACAGAGTATTTTGCGTATCGTTCAAAAACATATCCACAGCCGCATAAAGGACTGACTTATGAACCGATGTCACTGACTTATCAGCCAATGACACTTCAGGAAAAGGGTTTGGATAATCTTGGTGGAATTAAATATAAAACAAAATGGTATCCGAATGGAATGACAACACAGGCCATGTATCTTACCGTAATGCACCGCCCGGAAGATAATGGACTGGACTTCAATTTTGAACATCAGGTAAAAGCCGTATCAAGAGAAGAACTGGAGTATCTATACTATTATCTCTGCAAGATTATGTTTAAAGGTGCAGAGAATCCAGACCTGACAATCGGGGAGATTATAAAGCTTGTGTAAGACACGTTAGAGAAGAGATCTGTCAGGAAAATTTTTCGGGAAATCTTTTTTAAACAGATTCTGGTTTGTGGGGAACTTATGAAGAAGAAAACGAAACATAAAAAAGAGAGGGAAAATCATGTTTGATCAGTTAGTAGAAATCATTTGTAATTATGTAGAAGTAGAGCCGGAGAATGTACATCCGGAATCACGTTTTATGGAAGATCTTGGATTTACATCCTTTGATTTTATGAGTATGCTCGGAGAAATCGAAGATGAACTGGATGTGGAGATTGAACAGGAAAAGGCAGCAGGAATTCTTACAGTGCAGGAAGCAGTTGATTATCTGGAGTCTTTGAAATAGCAGCGTGCTTCATGGGTTTATAGCAATCCTTGTAAATAATGTAAAAAATTTAGCAGATTATAAAATATCGAAATTTGAAGGAACAGATAACCAGAGGCATTCTGGACATCTGTAAAAAAGAGAGGGAAAAGGATGAAGTATAGTACGATTCGTGAGATTCTCACAGATGCAGAACGACGATTTGGAAATGAAGATGCAGTGCGTTATAAAGCAGGCAAAAATGTAATAAAAGCCAGAACATATTCAGAATTGAAAACAGACAGCGAAAGAATTACAGATGTGATCCAGACATTGGGTGAACAGAGAAAACATATTGCAGTGATTGGTGCTACGTCTTATTTGTGGATCGCCTCTTATCTTGGAATTGTAAATAGTGGAAGTGTGGCAGTTCCTCTGGACGTTTCTCTTCCGGCAGAGGATCTGTGTGAACTTCTGAACCGTGCAGATGTGACTGTACTGGTTCTTGATGAGATCAGAAAAGATATGATTACAGCTGCAAAAGAAAAATGCCCGAAGCTGAAATATATTATCTCCATGCAGCAAGAAGAGCATAAGAATGATGTACTTTCTCTTAGCAGATTAATGCAGGAAGAAGAGAGAACAACTGCAGAGAAAACGAATACAGAAGAAATAGATCCAGATCAGCTCTGTACGATCATGTTTACATCAGGAACTACAGGAAAGAGCAAAGGGGTTATGCTCACACACAGAAATCTTGCAGAAAATGCTACCTGTCTGGATATGAAAATTCCGGAGAAAAATGTAATCTTGTCAGTACTTCCGATTCATCATGCATACTGCCTGAGCATGGATATCCTGAAAGGAATTTCTCTCGGCTCTGTGATCTGTATCAATGATTCTCTGATGCGTGTGGCAAAGAATATCAAATTATTTAAACCGAATATGATTCTTATGGTTCCGCTTATGATCGAGACACTTGCGAAGAAGCTGGAAGATGCAAAAGGACTGCCGGAAGAGATTGTGAAAAAAGAAGTGTTTGGAGAGCAGTTCCATACTATCTGCAGTGGAGGAGCTTATCTCAATCCAGATTACATTGATCTGTTTGAAAGATATGGAATTACGATTTTACAGGGCTATGGAATGACGGAGTGCTCTCCGGTTATCAGTACAACGGTTGCGTGGGATATTCGCAAAAATTCTGTTGGGAAATTACTCCCGAACTGTGAAGCAAAGACAGAAGACGGAGAACTGTGGGTACGTGGCAGCAGTGTGATGCAGGGCTATTATAAAATGCCGGAAGAAACTGCTGAAGCATTGCGGGATGGATGGCTCAGAACAGGAGATCTGGGCTATGTGGATGAGGATGGATTTATTTATCTTACAGGTCGTAAGAAAAATCTTATCATCACAAAGAATGGTGAAAATGTATCTCCGGAAGAGCTGGAAAATAAATTAAGTCCATCTAGACTTGTACAGGAAGTGCTTGTCCGTGAGGCCAAAGGCGTGATCGAAGCAGAAATCTTTCCGGATCTGGAATATGTAAAGAAACAGGAAATCAAAGACGAAGAAGAACTTCGAAAAGAACTTCAGAAACTGATCGATGCATATAATCAGGGAGCACCGGCTTACAAGAAGATTTACAGCCTGATTGTAAGAGAGACAGAATTTGAGAAGACTGCATCCAGAAAGATTAAAAGATATTAACACTACGTGCATCCTCCATGCCAATCAGCGGAGTGATTGACATGGGAGTGAACAGTAACCGGATTGCTCCGCAGCTATGCTGTTCCCGCAATGTTACATTGACTTTTAAGAGAAATTTTAATATGATGATGCCAGGATTGAGGTGAGAAAGGGAGTACTTTCAGAAGAAAAGACACTTGCTGTAGCTGAGATTCTGGCAATTTTTATATGAAAATATTCTGTGGAAATCTGAAAATACTTTTTGGATATTCTATTATTTGGGGATAGCCTTGAAGTGACAAAAGACCTTTTGCCACTCATATCATTTTTATTTGGGTAAAATCAAGGTAAATAATTGCAGAAAATAGTTTGATAAAAAGAAGTTCAGGTCTGCTGGAAAAGAAAGAGAATAAATCATGATGAAACAGTTGAAAATAGGAAATGTAACTTTAGAAAACCGCTATATTTTAGGACCTATGGCAGGTGTAACTGACCTGCCGTTTCGTCTGTTATGTAAAGAACAGGGTGCAGGTCTCCTCTGCATGGAGATGGTCAGTGCGAAGGCGATTTTATACAATAATAAAAATACAGAGACTTTGCTTGAAATCCATCCGGATGAGCAGCCGGTCTCTCTTCAGTTTTTTGGATCGGATCCGAAGATTATGAGTGAGATGGCAAAACGTGTGGAAGAGCGTCCGTTTGACATTATGGATATTAACATGGGATGTCCTGTGCCAAAAGTAGTGAAGAACGGAGAAGGATCCGCTTTAATGAAGAATCCGAAGCTGGTACATGAAATTGTCAGCGCCATGGTAAAAGCGATCAATAAACCTGTGACAGTGAAGATCAGAAAAGGATTTGATGATACATGCATTAATGCAGTGGAAATGGCAAAGATTATCGAAGATGCCGGAGCAGCGGCTGTAGCTGTTCATGGAAGAACAAGGGAACAGTATTACAGCGGAACTGCAGACTGGGAGATCATCCGACAGGTGAAAGAAGCGGTCTCTATTCCGGTAATCGGAAATGGAGATGTGACGAGCCCGCAGAAGGCAGAAGAGCTGGTAAAACAGACGGGTTGTGACGGAATCATGATTGCAAGAGGAGCGCAGGGGAATCCGTGGATTTTTTCGGAAATGATCGCTTATGAGCAGACCGGACAGCTTCCGGACAGACCGGCGAGAAGAGAAGTACGGGAAATGATGCTCAGACATGCCAGACTGCAGTTGCAGTATAAAGGAGAATATCTGGGAATCCGTGAGATGCGCAAGCATGTAGCCTGGTACACAAAGGGACTTCAAGGTTCTGCAAAATTAAGAGAAGAAATCAATCGCGTAGAGTCTTATGCAGAGCTGGAAGAACTGCTGGAAAGACGGCTTCCTGACTGATAAAATCACTTGACATAAAGTAGTAGTTTGAGTATAATATTGAAATTGCGAAATAGACTTAAATGACAGCAGACAGGAACTGGAAAATCCTGTAAAAGCATAGACAGAAAAGAACAACCAGAAAGGAAGCAAGACCGATGGCAGAGGCTAAAAAGAGATTACTTACTTACGCCGGATTAAAGGCACTTGAGGATGAACTCGAGAACCTGAAAGTAGTAAAAAGAAAAGAAGTAGCAGGTAAAATTAAAGAAGCAAGAGAACAGGGAGACCTTTCAGAGAACGCTGAGTATGATGCAGCGAAAGATGAGCAGAGAGACATCGAAGCTCGTATCGAAGAACTGGAAGCAATTCTGAAGAATGCAGAAGTAGTAGTAGAGGATGAAGTTGATCTTGATAAGATCAATGTAGGATGTACTGTAAAAGTATTTGATATCACATTTGATGAAGAGATGGAATTCAAGATTGTTGGTTCAACAGAAGCAAACAGTCTGGAAGGAAAGATCTCCAATGAGTCTCCGGTTGGTCAGGCTCTGATGGGCAAGAAAGTCAACGATGTTGTAGATGTTGAGACTCAGGCAGGAGTGATTCAGTACAAAGTACTTGATATCAAACGTTCATAATTAACATAAGATATTCAGGACAGACCTCTTAATTATAAGAGGTCTGAATTCGCTTAAAAAGGGCGGAGTAAATTTGAAGGAAATCTGAAACAATACGTGCATCCTCCATGCCAATCAGCGGAGTGATTGACATGGGAGTGAACAGTAACAAAGGAAGACGCCGTAGGACGTTTAGTAATATATGGCTGGATGCAGGATTTCAGAATGGGAAAGAACAGGAAGGAGAACAGACCGTGGGACAGAACCAGAAGAACACACAGGAACCAGATGTAAATCAGTTAAGAAAAGTTCGCCGTGATAAACTGGCAGAACTGCAGCAGAATGGAAAAGATCCATTTCAAATTACAAAATTCAATCAGACACATCACTCACTTGAGGTGAAGAGTTTTTATGAGGCACATGAGGCAGAGCTTTTAAAAGACCGCAAAGAGCCTGAAGTAGAGGGACTTGATGAGGAACAGAAGAAAGAAGTTCTTAAGAATGATTACGAAGAGAGACGTAACATCATGGATGCCAATCCAATCCATGTGGCAATCGCAGGACGTATGATGTTCAAGAGAGTAATGGGAAAAGCTTCTTTCTGCAACATTCAGGATTTACAGGGAAATATCCAGGTATATGTAGCAAGAGATGCAATCGGAACAGACTCTTACGCTGATTTCAAGAAATCTGATATCGGTGATATCTTCGGACTGGAAGGATTTGCTTTCAGAACAAGAACAGGTGAGATCTCCATTCATGCAGAGA
>OLNW01001623.1_pt1 | contig 21457 bp, 20 predicted proteins | sample 1672121 | NCBI WGS metagenome assembly OLNW01 (sample SAMEA3136648, study PRJEB25190) | human gut metagenome
TGGTTTTTATATTTTACGGCAACAATTCTGTCTTCTACGGTTGCAAGAACCTGTGCATCTCCGGCATCTGCCACATATGGCGCGCGGATAAATGTCATAGGAACTTCTCCTATACCTTCAACATCTGCCTCTGTATGAAAACTTCCAAGCTGTCTTCCATATGCATTACGCTTTACAGTCACAGGCATAGTCTGCAAATGTCCCGCTTCGCCACCTTCTATTTTTTCTGCCAGCAGAATCATTCCGGCGCAGGTAGCAAGTACAGGCATGCCGGACTCTATCTGGAATTTTAATGTATCATACATCCCCAGTTCTTTTAAAAGTTTTCCCTGAACGGTGCTTTCACCTCCGGGAAGCACAAGTCCGTCATAGTGCTGTTTTAAATCTTCTGCTTTCCTGAGTTCAATACAGGTTGCACCAAGTTTTTCCAACTTTTTCTCGTGCTCGATAAATGCCCCCTGAACAGCTAAAACTGCAATAGTCATTATTTTCCTCTTTCTGCCATAAGGATTTCAATTTCACTTTCATTGATTCCAACCATGGCTTCTCCGAGATCCTCAGATAATTCAGCAATCATCTTGGCATCTGTATAATTTGTAACTGCCTTTACGATGGCATTTGCTCTCTTTTCAGGATTTCCTGACTTGAAAATTCCTGAGCCTACGAATACACCTTCTGCACCAAGCTGCATCATAAGTGCAGCATCAGCAGGAGTTGCAACACCACCTGCCGCAAAATTTACAACAGGAAGTTTTCCATTTTCATGAACATATTCAACAAGTTCATATGGTACCTGGAACTGCTTTGCAGCCTCAAAAAGCTCATCCTCTCTCATGCTTGTAAGCTGTGCAATTGCGCTGTTCATTTTACGCATATGGCGAACTGCCTGAACGATATCACCTGTTCCCGGCTCTCCCTTTGTACGAATCATTGAAGCACCTTCATTTATTCTTCTTAATGCCTCACCAAGATCCTTTGCACCACATACAAATGGAACCTTAAAATTTCTTTTATTGATATGGTAAACATCATCTGCAGGAGATAATACTTCACTTTCATCAATGTAATCTATCTCGATTGCTTCAAGCACCTGTGCCTCTACGAAATGGCCGATTCTGCACTTAGCCATAACAGGGATTGAAACTGCATTCTGGATTCCCTGAATCATTTTCGGATCACTCATTCTTGAAACACCGCCTGCCGCACGAATGTCTGCAGGGATACGCTCAAGTGCCATAACCGCACATGCACCCGCTGCCTCTGCAATTTTTGCCTGCTCCGGAGTTGTAACGTCCATGATAACTCCGCCCTTTAACATCTGTGCAAGCTGCTTATTTAATCCATATCTGTTTTCCATATTTATCTCCTTTTAAATTGCTTATGTCATTTTTCTGAATTACTTATAATACCTTTTTGGAATTACTTATAAGTTCATTATCTGATTCCTGATTTTTCAATCTTTTACTTCGACTTATTTCACTTAAACATTAATTTTTATATACGAATCAGCATGGGCAGAGTATAATGCAAATGTGAATATGTTAAAATCATCAATTTAGATATATTCAGTAAGGTCAGATTAAGGAAAATGCTATAAATGATTACATATAATTTTACAAATATAGGGTCAGATTCCCTTTACGAATATTTATATAAATGTATAAAAAACGACATTTTACAGGGAAATATCATCCCCGGAGAGAAATTGCCCTCCAAACGCTCATTTGCAAAAAATCTGGGTATAAGTGTAATAACCGTGGAAAATGCCTATGATCAGCTTGCGGCGGAGGGATATATTTATTCCATACCAAAAAGAGGCTTTTATGTGACAGATTTTAAAAAGGCCATAGAAATTGAAAAGAAAAATATAACAAAGGAAATAGTACCTCTCACAAGTGGTGACTCAGGATATATGGCTGACTTTTCCAGTAACCAGACGCAGTCTGAACTCTTCCCATTTACCATCTGGAAGAAAATGGTTCGTGAAGTATTAAATGAAAACCAGATGCAGCTTATGACTAACCCTCCATGTGGCGGAATCCTATACCTCCGCGAAGCCATTGCCACATATTTAAAAGAATTCCGTGGAATGACAGTACTTCCCGAACAGATAATAATTGGCGCAGGAACTGAATATCTCTACGGACTTCTTATTCAGCTTTTCGGTAAGGATAAAATTTATGCCGTGGAAAATCCGGGATATAGAAAAATCCCTCAGATATATAAAAGCCACCAGGTTCAATGCGAATATATAAGCATGGACGATGATGGCGTAAATGTTTCCGAACTTGAAGAAAAGAAAGCTGACATTTTGCACATCACACCGTCTCATCACTACCCTACTGGTATCGTTATGCCAATAAGCAGACGATATGAACTGCTCAGCTGGGCTTCCAAGGGTGAAAACAGATACATTATTGAGGATGACTATGATAGTGAGCTTCGACTCAGTGGTCAGCCAATTCCTACACTTCAGAGTATTGATGTCTCAGATAAAGTCATTTACATGAATACATTTACAAAGACTTTGTCCTCTACCGTACGAATCAGCTACATGGTACTGCCCGGTCATCTTCTGGATCAGTTCTATAAAAAGCTCTCTTTTTATTCCTGTACGGTTTCTAACTTTGAGCAGTATACACTGGCAAAATTTATTCAGGAGGGCTATTTTGAAAAGCACATTAACAGATTGAGAAATTACTATCATTCAAAACGAGATGCACTTCTGAATGCTATTCAGAACAGCAGGTTAAATGACCATGTAACCATTTCAGGTGAAGAGGCAGGGGTACATTTTCTTATGGAAATCAAATCATCCCGTAATGAAGATAAGCTTATTCAGACTGCTCTGTCACAGGGCATAAAACTTGCGCCACTTTCCGAGTACTATCATGTCTCTGAAGAAGCTCCTGAAAATGTGTATGTTATGAATTATTCATCCATCAATGAAAATGATATTGATGAGATTATTCAGAAACTGAGCCGGTGCGTGTAATAAAGTTTTAAATATAAAAACGGCGATTCTGAAGTAATATCAAAACCGCCGTTTTTTATTTTATTTAAATCAGTTAAAGCAGCTGATTAATTTTAGCCGCTTTAGCTTAGTTGATCTAATCCCGTTTCTTTTATCCCAGTGATGCAACAACTGCCATCTTGAACTGTGTTGTAGCCTTTACATAGTGAAGTCCGCCCTTTACAAAATGGAAGTTTTCGCCTGCCTTAATAGGAAATTCTTCTCCTTCGTATACGATTACACCCTCTCCCTCAAGTGCAAATACAACCACATCTCCGGGAGCTGCGTGCTCAGGAAGCTCTGTTCCCACATCAAATGCCTTAATAACAAATTTCATATGTTCATTATTAACGAGAAACTTATTTACAACAGTTCCTTCCTGGTAATTAACCACATCTCCTAACTTAAATACCTCGCCTGCCTTAATCATTTCGTTCATAATATCCTCCTTATATAAATTTATAAAAACTTATATCGCCATTCTTAATTTAAACCTGTAAAGGAAGTGGATATAATTACAATATCCTCTCCCTTAGTTATCATTCTAATATGGATAAATTACATTTTATGTTGTTAAAACAACATTTGAGGATTTTTACGCATGGCATCAATTTTTTCCTGCTTTTGCACAATGGAAGAATATCTCCATACCATCACGGTCAATACTGACCGGTACGCAATAAGGTGACCTCTTATAAATCTAAGAGATCACCTTTTCCTTTCTTTTGAATTTCACATTTTATATTAATTTATTCTGCCTGCTATATTACGGGCACATTTTCTGGATACGAGTCTTGTAATGATGTTGAATCCATATGTTACTTTGCTGTGATATACAATGGCTTTTCCTCTCATCATGCCTTTATATCCACGTTTTACAACAGAGTCAGCTTTTTCAACTCCAAATACTTTAAACATTTTAGAGTTTGTAAGTCCTGCAGTATTTTCAAAATTTGTGCCTGTAGGACCTGGACAGAGAGCAGTTACAGATACACCATATCCTTTTAATTCTTCATACATAGCCTGACTAAGTGAAAATACAAATGCTTTTGAAGCATAATAAACCGACATATATGGTCCTGCAGAAAATGCAGCAACAGAAGCTACATTTAATATTCTTCCCTTTCTGCGTTTTTTCATTTCATTGCCGTATAAATGAGATAAATGCATCAGGGCAACAACATTAATATCGACCATGTTCTTCTGAAGTTCCCAGGGAGTATCTAAATATGCGCCCGCATTTCCAAAACCGGCATTGTTAATTAAATTTTCCACAATCATATGATTAGATGTTGTGTAATCAAATAATTTCTGGCGTTCTTCTTTAACTGACAAATCAGCAGAATATATTTCCACATCTACTCCATATGTTTTTTCTAACTTCTCTTTTAATCCATGTAATTTACTTCCTGTACGTGTAACGAGTATCAGATTCTGGCCATGAGATGCACATTCTCGTGCAAAAGATCTGCCAAGACCACCTGAAGCACCTGTTATCAATGTATATTTCATATGCACCCCTTCTTTCATTGTGTTTTGTTTATTATATCAAACCCTTTATTAACTGCACCAATTGGAAAGGAAAAATTCGCGAATATCCGGCAGCATTGTACGAGCAATGGCTTCAAGAATATTATCCGGAATCTCCGATGTTCCGAAACGGTTTCCTAATATTCTGTATTTGATACGAACAAATAGTTGTTTAAGAATGTTGCCGTATTGCAGATTGTAAATGTCACGCCAATACGGAATCATCTGTTTTTTGAGTTCATTTATATCCATAGAATCCTCCGTTCAAAGGGTTTTAGGGATTTGCCCTAACAAGGTCGTGTGGACACAAAGACGATGCTTGCTAAGGCAATGCCGCAGCAACATCACCCGAATTTGGATAGCCAAATTCAGTGCTTGCTGAGACAGCTTTGAAATTATATAAATATTCGGAGTCCCACTTTGAAGTGTTAATCCCAAAACTTCAAACAATCTATTTCTTTTCCTGATCTTTTAACGGCTTCAACTATCTTTTTGTAGTTTTCTGTTTTTGAATTTTTCATTCGTCTATATCCGTTAAATGACTTTGGGGCTAACTCACTTAAATTCTCTAAAAGCTAATAATACTGTTCTCGGCAGCTGTATTCATCCAAATAAGGATCAATGATTTCCTTCTGATATCTTTCAAAGAAGCTTTTTCCCATACTCACAGTGTTTTTTTGCAAGACTTTTAATTCCGAAAGTTTTGTGCCAATAGTCATATCAAGTCTTTTGTGTTCTTTTTTTGCTTCGTCGAATTTTCCGGCTAACACCATCATATCAACTAATCTTTCATAATCATCCCTTAAATATGAATAATATGAAAACGGATACATTTCGTTTGCCTTTTTCAAACAAGCAATTGCTAAATCAAACTTTTTATCTTTTTTATATTCTGTTGCTTGTCTATTCAAAATTTGTTCAGGCATATAGACAACACTTTTTCCTCCGTCCGGGAATTTTCCTGCTTCTTCAGGCGGTATGTTGTTTATAACGGATATGTTGGAAAAGTCATACTTATTTTCAAATTCTCTTATTTTTTCCGTGTTATATTTGTTGTATTCATCTAAGTCAAAGCCGTTTTTATCATTAAAACTTGTGTGCTGTGGGCTTGTAAAGTGGTTAATAATATCTTTCAAAAATCCTATATATTTCCCATCTCCGTTTTGCTAAAAGGTTCAATAGGCTTCAATATATCTGTTGTCGTCAAATTGCAACGATTTTTAAATTTCATGCAATTTTCAAATGGATCGCCATTTACAAAATCAATATTCATTAAGACTTCCCTTTCAAAAATTATTGAATATACATAATCGTCATTAATATCACCTGTTTTGTTTCTTCTTTGTGTGTAACCTGATACAACAATATTCAAAATCTTAGGGCTAATATTAAACAAATGGCTGCTTAGAAATATTGCCAACCCAAAAACATACTTTTTATAATCACGATTTATCTCTTGTTTGGTCTTATTTTTTAGTTTTTTATTACCGTTAGCCATTTGTACAGCTTTTTGATTTGGAAAATCCTCTATTTCAGGTAAATCCAAATCAATCCACAGAATATGGGATTCATCGTATTCGTAATCGATATTAAATTCAAGAGGCGACTCTATTTCTTCAAGCCAAGCATTAACATCATTACAAACGCAGGTTTTTTCACCGTTTATAATGTTGTTTAAATATGTTTTTGCATTATCGTATTCTTCTCTGAATCGTTTTGTTGCTTCTTTTTCAACTTCAACTTCGTGCTGTTCGAATACTTGTTTGTTATTTTTCCATTCACTAATTCTCTCGTCAAGTTTTTCCGCTATATTATTCTCAACATAATCTTTGCGTTTGTTTTTCAATGTCCAAAATGCCAAACTCTTAATTTCCGATTTTGATTCATTTACCAATTCTTTATATACAGTATCGCGCGTTGGCATCTGAACATTGAATGTTCTTTTCACATATTCTTTTAAGACAAGACTGTTTAATTCGTTTTCATAAAAAGCGACATCATGTATTGGTGTTGCCGATAGTTTGCAGATGTTTATTAGATCCTGATTTTGTTGGTTGTATGCATTTATTTCATACAATGCATTTCTATTGTGTTCGTTTTGCATACGCTCTTTTTCAAGTTTGTAAGCTGGAGTTCTTTTAATCCTATTGATCATACTTGGATCGGTTATTTCAATTCCATTAGGATAAAAGAAACTCATTTTTCCATCGTCAGACAAGGATAATTTTATTTCAGTATGAACGATTTTTGATGTTGATAAAGATTTTGGGGATTGCTTTCTCTTTGTTGACGAGGCAGTATATGATAGACCTGTACCAGGGATCCCGACATGTGCAGTTCTGCGGCCTTTTGAATTTACAGTATATCCGTAGCCTTTACCACCAACACTTATTCCAAAAGAATTTTTATTAAAATTTAATCTTACACCTTTGCATATTCTTAAACTTTTTCGAAATCTTAATCCCATATATAACACTCCTTTTACAGTAAATAAATTTTTATACAAGCCATTATACCACGACAACAGTCCAATAAAATGGACTCTGGCAATGATATAATTACTATATATTTGAATTATCCGGTTTTATTTCCACAATATCGTCAAGGGTGCAACCGAGCACCGCACATATTTTTTCAAGAGTTTCCTGCGTTACGGTTTCGTCACGACCGAGCTTTGCCATAGCGTTTGTGGTTATACCCGCTGCTTTGCAGAGTTGGGTCTTATTTATTTTTCTTATCATATATTCTTTAGCATTTATCAGACTTTCCTTTTTACATTTAGGACAAAATAATGGGAAATTAATAAGGACTGTATTTTTACGTAATCGCAGTCTAGTCTTATTCCCACAAACAGGACAATACACCCACTCCTGCCGTACTGATTCATCTGTCATAATTTAACTCCATCTTTTATTTCGTGAACAGTTTTTTAATTGTTAACTTTTTCTTATTTTTAGTTTACAATTAGTTTTCTTCGTGTTATTGTATGCATTATAAAAAATTCGAACATACGAAATCAATGAAAAGAGAGGACATTGAATCATGTCAGAACTTAACACTTCTACAGATCCACAGCTTACAAGAGAAGAAGCAATCGAAATTTTAAATACTCCTGATGATAAACTGGAGGAATTAATTAAGCGTGCTGAAGTATTACGCAGAAAATATAAAGGAAATCATGTAAGTATTCACATTCTTACAAATGCAAGAAGCGGCAACTGCTCTCAGGACTGTTCCTACTGCGCACAATCCAGCCGTTCCAAAGCTGACATAGATGAATATAAATGGGTTTCTGATGAAAAACTCTATGCTGACAATGATTTCGTAAATGAACATAACCTTTCACGACACTGTATCGGATTAAGCGGAATGCAGTTTACAGATGAAGAAATTGAAGAGTTAGCGAAAAAAATCCGAAAAATGAAAGAAGATGGAACACATCTCTGTTGTTCAATTGGTTTCCTGACTGAAAAGCAGGCATTAATTTTAAAAGAAGCCGGACTTGACCGTATCAATCATAACTTAAACAGCAGTCAGAATTACTATCATAACATCTGCTCTACTCACACATTTGAGCAGCGTGTTGCAAATATAAAAATGTTACAGGAACATGGTTTTGAAATTTGCAGTGGCGGAATTATCGGTATGGGTGAAAGCAAAGAAGATGTAGTAGATATGCTTTTAGAACTTCGCGAAATTCAGCCTGAAGCACTTCCTATTAATTTCCTTCTTCCAATTCCGGGAACTCCTCTTGCAAATGCTGATTTGTCAGTTCTTACAACAGCTTATTGCATGAAAGTTCTCTGTCTTGCAAGACTTCTCGTTCCTCAGTCAGATATTCGTTGTGCTGCAGGACGTGAAGTTTATTTCAAAGGTGAGGAAAAAGATCTTCTCCGTGTTATTGATTCTATTTTCGCCTCAGGTTATCTCACTGCAGGTGGACAGGGAATCAAGGATACAATTCAGGCAATTGAAGATGCCGGATTCACATATGAAATTGAATCTGCAGAATAAAATACAAACCAATATAGAATAAAACACTAACCAACATATTGTTAAACATTTAATATAAGTATGCACTTGTAAACATAAGGAGATTTTATCATGTCAAACGCAAAGTCTCAGACATTTCGACAATCAAAAAATTACACAATGGTCATCACAGCACTAATGGCAGCCGTTACATGTATTCTTGCACCATTGTCCATTCCAATCGGACCGATACCTATTTCGCTTACTAACTTTGCGATTTACTTATCGCTCTATCTTCTGAACTGGAAAATGGGAACTTTAAGTTACATAATTTATCTTTTAGTCGGACTCGTAGGTCTTCCTGTATTTTCCGGATTTACCGGAGGTGTTGGAAAACTTGCGGGACCAACCGGTGGATATATTATAGGATTTATTCCAATGGCAATCATTGCAGGTATCATCATTGATAAATGTAACAACCGCGTAATCCAGATTCTTGGAATGGTTCTCGGTACAGCAATCTGCTATGCTTTCGGAACTGCATGGTTCTGCTTCCAGTCTGGAAATACAGTATCCGCTGCACTTTCTATCTGTGTATTTCCATTTATTCCTGCTGACCTTGTAAAAATGGTCATCGCAATGATTTTTGGTCCAATGATCCGTAAAAAAATTGGAATAGCCATACATTAAAATTATTGTTCAAATGTCATATTCTCTATGGCAGGCCATACTACCGAAAATGCCAAAATCTGAAAACTGATATGACATTATCACCATAGAAGAACCCCTCCTGACCATATGGCCGTGAGGGGTTCTTCTTTATATGGAATAAACAGCTTGCTTTTCGCTTGTATATGAAATTTTTATATAAATCGAAACACTAAACTATTCATCTACTAATTCGATGTGTAATTTCCACCCGAGATGGTTTCATCTTATATTCCAGACCTTGTTATGATTATTCTTTGATGTCTTAGTATCAAAATTATCAATCATAGGATAAAGTGGCATTTGATAAGCTATATTTACTTCACCTTTTTCACGCCAGCACAATCACCACGATAGTCATTCTGTAGCATTTCCTTATTAAACTCACGTATTATTTCAAAATAACGGTTATTTTTTTCAACACAAAGTCGAGTTTTTCCACAATCCATTTACTTAACAGGTTTATTCTACAAATTTTTGCAAGTATGGTTCTTATGAATTCAACAAACAATCCCGAGAAGAAAATTAATGATGCACATCCAAACGCCATCGGAATTCCAATATAGAGTGGCTTCTCAAGAACTCCTACAAATGCATCTTTGAGCATAAAATGCCAGACAACCTGATTCAATTGAAACAGGTAAATGCCAAATGCCAGAGGAGATACTTTTGATACAAATTTACATTTAATAGGCAATCTCGAAAAAGCACCACCATTATCATTCCACTCAACAGGATGGTTGGTGAAACATAGCTTATTAATTGCATGTTTCCACTACGGTCATGAACAAGCCAGGTTATAAAAATACACAATCCCCACAAAATAATAAGTGTAGTATTTTTTCTAGTTTCAAAAAGCTTTATTCTTTTTGCTAATACGCCTATGCAATATAAAACTATAAGCCATATTGCTGAATAACCACCAGCGGTTCTAAACGAATCATTAAATATTCCTAAAACAGAAAACAGCACAAAAATAATAATTAATGCCTTCTTTGCAACTTCTTCTGAAATAGAAAATAAAAACTTATTAAGAACTGGTATTGCAAAGAACAGCGCAAAAAAGTCCGTAAAATACCAGAACTTATTAAATGTAATTGGAAAAATACATTTAATCATATCATCAGTCGCCCAAGAATCGCTTATACCAATAACTGTAAGCACTCCTGTTAAGATAAATGAATAGAAAAAGGCCTGGAACCACATATTAACAATCTTGTCATATTTTCGTGGTCTGTTGCTTGCAGCATATCCACTAATAATTGCAAACCCATCAACGGCGCAATAAGACAGAATTTCCAAAAACCAATATGCTCTATATGCATTAGTTCCTTCAGCACTGGCATTAAGGATTCCGCCTTGTCCAAGCGTATGCAACATGCATACCATAAACATAAGAACCAGTCTTAACAGATCGATTCCATGATTACGGCCGGAACCCGTAATGTTCTGATTTTCTTTCAACAAGGGAGAACTCATAAAATTTCCTCACTCTCCAATTTTAACTTTTACTTTTGTACTTCATTCAAATAACCCCGACAGGTGCTCTTTGCTATCAACAAACTAATAACAGCTATGTTTCCACATAAATCTGAATTGAGATTTCATATATTCTAAGGAATTTAATAACTGTTATATTTTGTTATCAAATATCTCTCAAGCCCTTGAAAGCACTAAGTTTATCGCAGGTGTACTTTCCCTTGTGTTATATCATCCCATACGAGTTTGCTAACTCTGATAAGGGAAAAAACAAGGGAAAGAAAATCTTATAAAACAGTATAACACAAAATAAAACCGGCATAGTGAACTGATTGAAATGCTTCCATCATAAAATGGATAACCGAGCACAACCCGGTTATCCATTTTATAAAATTATATGTCGTAAGTCTTAACGCTGCATGTTATTTATCATCTTTTTTCCTGCGTACACTTAACAATACAAACAGACCGGCAAGTGAAACAGCTAATAATGTCACCCAGAGCATTGGATGGCTGTTATCGCCAGTCTGAGGTGCTGCTGCTGGATTACTATTTGGATTATCATTGCTGTTGTTGCTATTGTTGCTGTTGTCCTTATTACCGTTGTTGTCTTTACTACCTTCATTATCTGATGTATTCTTGCTTACCTTAAAGCTTGTAGCTGCTGATCCATCTGCCCATACGATTTCAAATGAATGTGTTCCGACAGAAAGTGTTTTCAGGTAATCTGCCTTTAAGATAATAATCGTTGAACCTTCTTTTGCGGTGTAGTTCTTTGCATCAATTATGCTTCCATCAACTTTTACGCTTTCAAATTTAGAAAATTCTCCATTTCCAATGATAGTGATGGTTTCGTCTGTATTCTGCTTCCACTCACTGTTTGCACCAGATATAATTTTATAAGGTGTTGGTTCCGGTGTTTGTTTTTTCTTGAATGTAGCTTCAATCGTGTGTTCTTTATCCACATTGCTGAATGTATAGCTTGTCGCGGATGGAACTGCTGAACCGTCCACTTTCAGGGTGTCAATCTCGTATCCCGTAGCAGGGGTGATTGTAAATGTCTGATTTCCACCGGATGCTACTTTGACAGTTCCACTAGGGGATATGTTTCCATTTGCACCTGCGGTGGCTGTGATTGTGTATTCTGTCACCGGAACTGCATTTACCTTTATGGTAATATACTTTGTCTTTATTACGCCATTCTTAGTATATGATACTGTCAGTGTCTTATCTCCATCCGCTGACATATCTATTGCTGATACATTGGTTGTATAATCCTGCACAGATTCACTATATCCGTCTGCATAGTACGCAGTGACTGTAAGGTCATCCACATTCAGGGTATCGCCTGCTGCATACGTGGTCTTTATCTTAGATGCTTCAATCCGCTCAGGAGCAAGGGTTGCATCGTGGGTAATTTTCAAATTACCATCAGCCATTGTAATATCATAGTTGGCTGTCACATCCGCACCTACAGCATTTTCAATCTTCACACCACTTACGGAGATAGTTCCATTCTCTGTTAAAGCTGTTGTGCTTGGCGTAAGGGTTATTTCTTTAATGCTGTCACCTGTAAGGAGTCCTTCCTTTGATACGGTATACAGACTTTGGTTAATATCATTACCCCAGACAATATTCTGTTCTTGTGCTGTTATGGTAACAGGCTTCTTATTTATGGTTACTGTCTTTGATCCATTAACGATGTTATGGTTATCCTTCGTAATCCGATAGTATACGGTATGCGTACCTTCATTGCTAAAAGAAGGATTATCACTGCCGTAGGCTACGCCATCGGTGCTGTAGGTTACGGCTGTTCCTTCAGGATTGGTCACGTTCACGCTGATGCTGTGTGACTGTCCGTCATATGTTGTGCTGCAATCCGTTGCCATATACTGGATGGTTCCGTTATTTACCGTAAGAGTAACTATTTCCTCTCCTGCCGCATAGATTCCGTTTGCTACAGTACTGACTTTAATCTTAAAGGTTCCGGTCTTTGTTACCGTAAGAATTGAACCATTAAGCGAACCTTCTCCGGCTCCTTCGCCTGCTTCTGTAACAAGGGAATAACCGGCAGTTCCTGCATTAGTGTCGATGCTAAAATACTGTGATACATCAATGCTTGTACCTGTATATGCTGTGCTACTGTCTGTTCCGGTGATGGTGACAGGGGTTGCATCTTTATTCTTAACCGTAATCGTGCCTGTGATATTGCCTGTATTTGTATCATATCCCAGACAGTCAGCAGCATTATAATCCGTCAATGCAGATGCAGGGATTGTCCACCTAAAGGTGTTCTCTGCTCCCGGCGTTTTGTTATAAACTCCTTCGTCACTCTCAATGGTCCATGTCACATCCATATCTGCTGTAGCTGGTGACATTGTTCCTTCAAATGTTACTGTTGCCGTCTTGCCAAGCTCCGTGTTAGTTTCGCTTATAGGAGTTGCAGCATATCCGTCATAGCCATAGTAAGTTGTAAATGTATTATTTGCCGGTACTGTCGGCGCAACTACACTGTCTATCTTTCTCTTGTCTGTTGTAAATTCTTTGGTTACTGTAAGTGTTCCATCCGCATTCTTTTTAACGCTCGTTGCGTTATTGCCTGATACGGTAGCTGTCACATTATCTGCAAATTTATAGGCTGAAAATGCTGTAAGTGTAATGCTTGCCGTGTATCTCGTATTATATCCCGCTGTGGTATCACTTGGTGTCCATGTAATCTGTGGTGTGGTGCTTTTTACACCTGTGGTTGCACAGGATGCAGATGTATCTAATGTAGTATTTGCTGTCGGAGTATTGATATCTGTAATTGCTACTGATTTGATACTTATTATTTCAGTTGCATTTACCGCATAAGTCAGATTACTGGTACTGTCTGTTGTTTCCAGCCAGATTTTGCAGGCTGATAAATCTAAATGTGCAGGATTCGTCTTGACAGTCTCTGTTCCCGTAATCTGTTTACTATAATACCAGTCATCTGTTCCGTCATTGCCCTGCACTACAAGTGCTACGGTTTGTGATGTACTGCCCTTCACCACCTTAATATCACCTGTTGTGGTGTCATATGTTACTGTACCAATATTCTTACTGCTTCCATTCAGCCTTAAGGTCATCGCCGTACCCGATGCGATTGTTCCTAACTCTGCTGTATCAGATGATGCTGCCTTCGCAGCAGATGCGAAGAGAACAGATGACAGATTCAGATTGGAAGCGGGCTGAACATCGACCCCGTGCTCGATATAGTTGCCGACGACAAAATAGCCTGGACTAGTGGTCATCACACAGCTACCATCTTCAACGCAAGGCGAGCGCAGCCAGAAGTGACTTCCGCTGCTCCAGTATTTACTCATGGCAAGTACTGTTTTGTTATCACTTCCTGCTTTTATGGTTTTATAGGAAGAGCCATAACCATCTGCCGCCAGTGCATAAAGCTTGTCTGTGGTTGTATAGTCTGCACTGTTCTTCGTGTCTTTCGTTGTCACTGTGGTGGCATTCATAAGACCCTGCTCAGTTGTGGTGAAATACTTTGTTTCCGTATTTCCATTCGTATCCATTAACATTCCCTGCAGTGCCGCTCGAAGGTCACTTGCTCCGTAGTGGTTTGCGTATACAGTTGTACTGTCATATGTCTTTTCGCTTGTGCTTGAATTAAACTTCTGATCTTTTGCTATCGGACTTGCGGCAAAGATGATAGTATTATCTTCTGACACGCCCTCATCCTTTCCTAAGATGTACCATTCCTGCGCAGAGCCACTGCTATTCTTACCAAATACCAGCTTGCCATAATTATCCGCAGTTCCATCATCTTTCGGTTTAAATGTGCCATCCATTAACTGGTCCTTTGTGGCATATGCTGTCACACTTGGCTCTGTTCCCGTGCCGGCTGCTGCCTGCACGGTATTTGCTCCACCTGACATAGCAAGAGCCAGTCCTGCCACCATGGCAAGGGAAAGAACCAATGTTATTCCTTTCTTAAAATTATGCTTTAATTTTCCCATCTGAATCCTCCTTTGAATTTATAAATATAGAATTGGAATAGATACATTTTCTTAATTTTCATGTATGACCATGCTTTAAATTCAAATCAAATGATCTCCCCTTATAGGACAAAAAAATCACCTATTCTCTAATAGAAGTACTTGCTTTACCTTCCATGCTTCTCCTTACAAATCAAGTTCAATATCTTTTGATCTCGAAATACTCACAATAAGATTCCCACTGATATGTACGTACCAGCCGTTTTCGCAAATCACATTAATACAGTCCATCTTTTCGTACTCATATGTATCGCCAATATAGGCTCCGAATGTCAGATTTCTAAGTATTGTTTCTTCGGCCTTATAGACATGAATTCTACCATTTCCCCATACATGATGAAAGTCAAATACTCCGACCGGGATATCTCTTCCTACCTTATACACCCCTTGCGGGAGTTGATTCTTTTGGAGTTCCGGTGCTTTCTTATCCTTAGACAACTGTTCATTGTCCATCGGTATTACAGACTCACCGTCTAAAGCCATTTGGAGCAACCGATCACAAATAGCTGTCCCCGAATCAGCTTTAACAATATCCTTGCTGCCATCCTTTAAGGTAACGCTAAACGTATAGGTAGCCCCCGTCGGTTCAGCATTTCCATCCATGAGCACAACATCCGGATTAAAGATAGAATTACCGAAAACAAGTCCAGACCTCGTTCTTTTACTATAATTCTGAGTTTGTTCCAATAACACAACACTCACAATATCTTCTATACGTATCTTCCTTTTGCCAAATATTCCCATACACCATCAATTCCCTTTCTGCTATGTTTAAACGCATGTATTTTCGCGAGGTCTTACTCATCATCACAATCTTTACTAATTCTGATTACCTCGGGGACATCCTCAGTCACAGGGATAATTTCCATGATGATTTTGAAGCAATCCGCAAATTCATCAGCCGGTACTCCAAATTCACGCACTGCCTTATTTCCATCATCATATGCAACGGTGATATAACAAGTTTTTATTATACCACCGACTTTGCCCTTTGTATAATAAAATTTTTAGGACTCATCCCAACTGAACTCTAATCTTATGAAGCACTTTCCTTAAAATTCTTCTTCGTATTTGGAATAGCTGTATTGCCATTTCCTTTCATTACGAATGTCAATTTATATGGTTCAACGGTAAATGTCTTTTTCATCAGCTTCATCCGAATTCCCATCTTTACCTTCTTGGATAAAGATTCCACTTCATTTTGAGCTAGTGTACTCATAAGAGTAATGAACATTTCTCCCTGCTCTGTCATTGTATTGATACCTTCCTTTTCAAAGATAACGGCTATCCCCTTTTCCTTCAGCATTCTTACATACTGAATGGTATCCACTGTATTTCTGGAAAATCTGGATACTGATTTTGTAAGGATAATATCAATCTGACCATCCATACAATCTCTAATCATTCTCTGAAATCCCTGTCTGACTGCTACCTTAGTTCCAGTGATTCCCTCATCAGCATAGATATCTGCCATTACCCATTCCTTATTCTGCGAAATCTTATCCTGATAATATTCTTCAGTGACTGAAAACTCTCTAGCTGTTCCTCTCCTGTATGAAATGTTGCCATTGCTTCTTCTATTCTTGATTTTGTGGTAGGAAATACAAAGGATCTGACCGCTAACCTGTATATGTTAATTGACAAAACAGAAAAGTTTATCAAAGAAAAAAGTTTCGATACTGCCCCTTCCGATAAGAATAATTCTGAGGTGGTATCTTTAGATATGAACAAGTTTATTGCATCTGTAGTTAAGTCCGTCATTGCACCACTTTATAAAGAGAACTTCTTTTTATTCCTGACAGTATGTGCTTTTTTGCAGTATTACATTGAGCTGAACATTTACAGTTTCTACCCTTTTGCTGCTCTGAATGTATATGAGGCTATGCTTGGTGCAACATTTGACAGGAGACTAGAAGAATATAAAAATCTTGAGAACACTACTGATGGAGAATACTATGATATTCAGCCCTTTCTTGAGATAGGAATGAAATATACTGCTGATTTTATCAATGGAGAAAAAGAGAAACTTTCCCACGACCTTAATATGCTTGTGGGAGCAAATGATGTTATGGTTGACAATACCATCCTGCAAAAATTCTATCTGCTGGAATCCCAGAAAAAGAAGTATGTATATCTCTAAAAAAGAATTTACGGAATGGAGCAAGACCGCCAGAGAAAAACGCTCACTTTGTGAAAATGGCGAGATGACTTTGGAGGAATTTCAGGCTTGGCTTGATGAAAGCAAACGAAGATAATTCTCAAAAAAAACGCCTGCCATGGGATATTTATATTCCCAACTGCAAGGCGGTCTTTCAGTTATCTGCTAATTATTTTTCTTTTCACACTGAATATGCCCAAAACGAGGCATCCTACTGCATAGCATAAAACTAAAAAAATTGAATAAAAATCAGCGTAAGTGTTACTTGTTTCTAGTTACATATTAAAGTCCTGACAATGTTCTCATAACAAGGTCTACATCTTTATTCTCCAATTCCTGAATAATGTGCAGATATGTCTTCTGAGTAGTTGTCATACTGGCATGCCGAGTCTTCTTGCCACACTTGCAATGGAAACGCCTGCAAATAGCAGCAGTGATGCATGCGTATGTCTAAGACCATGTACTGAAATCTCAGAAATTCCACAAGCCTTACAATGCCTCGTCAGCACATCATTAACCGTTGAGTTATACACTTTTTCCTCTCCGACAAAAATTGGTTTATCCTCTGGGAGCTTCTTCACCAGTTCTGAAAACTTAACAACAATCTGCCAGTCTATCTGGATCTTTCTTACAGAAGACTTATTCTTCGTTGGCAGAAATCCTCCATCTCCTTTGTAATCCCATGTCTTACCGATAGATAGTGTCTGTCTTGCAAAATCAAAATCCGCTGGTGTGATGGCAAGAGCCTCTGAAAAACGCATACCTGTCTTTGCTACAAGAAGAATGAACCAGTCCCAGTTTACCTCTTCCTTGATATCCAAGTCAGCAATCAATGTATGTAATTCAAACTGATTTAAATATTTAATCTTCTTGACTTTTGGCGTTTTTCCTTTGATGATTGCCTTTCTTGTCGGATCACGAGAAATCAAACCTTCATCTACTGCATCCAGTATTGCGCCCTTCAGCTGATGATGAAAGTCTAGGGTAGTCTGCCTTTCGTGCTCTTTCGCATAATCATTCAGAAGCTGTTGGTATATAATTCTTGTCATCTCTGACACCTTTAATTCGGGCACAAGCTTCTCCACCCATTTCTGTGTCATAAGGTATTTTGACATGGTTGCCTCTCTTATTGCACCCTGCTTATATACCTCTACCCATTGTATGAAAATGACCAATTTAAGAAAGGTACTTCTTGGAAAAGCAGGCTTCAATTTGATATAGATAGAGCTATTAAACAATCCAACGATTGGGATGATTTTATACAGAGAATGGCTGCTCTTAACTATGAAATCAAGTATGGAAAGCACATTGCATTTAAACACAAAGATAAAGAAAGATTTATAAGGGTTAAGACTATTGGAGAAGATTATACTGAGGATAGACTAAAAGAACGCATAGTAGAAAATGCTAATCAAAGAACATATACAGTGAAAAAGCGTGTTGGAAATATCATTGATATTGAGAATACTGAAAAGATAAAATCAAGCAAAGGCTATGAGTATTGGGCTACAAAACATAATTTGAAAACTGCAGCCAATACTGTACTTTTGATGCGTGAAAAAGGATTTAAGTCTATCTCCCAACTTGATAAATACATTAAAGAGAGTGCATTAAAAAGACAAAATTTACAAGACAAAATCAAAGTCATAGATAAGAAAATTTCAGTTCTATCAAATACTATGGAACATAGTTCATACCGTAAAATCATATCGCCAAATCTATCTGGAATACAAGAAAGATCCATCTGATAAGGCTTTTTTTGAAGAACATAAATCTAAAATAACATTCTATGAAAATGCCCTTTCAGACCTAAAAAAATCTTACTCAAAACTTCCAAACTCCAAGGATATTTTGAAAGAGCATGATTCATTGTATGAAAAAGAATACCCTAATGCAAGAGTATTCTTCTTCAAAATCCGATATGAAAGAACTATGTCAAATCAGAAAAAATTATGAGAAATATATGGGTAAGGAAATGGAAAGGTAGCTCTATACTTTTGAAGCTTCATTCCAGTTGATATATATCAATTTACGTTTCTCAAAAGCTTCTTTCCCACCTTCCATAATATCAACAATTTTTTTATGAGTATTTTTGCAATCGATATTTCCAATATCAGCATTTATTTTTTCATCATACTGAGTAGAAATAACACATTCTGCATCCCCTAGTACAGGTATATTCGCATTATGCGTAGCAAAAATAAACTGTATAGATTTTTTCTTTTTATTAATTGTACTAATCACTTCATCATAAATAATTTGATTATCTAAATCATCTTCTGGCTGGTCAATGATAATTAAATCATTATCTTCTTGTGTTAAAACAAATAATATTAATGCTGATGCTCTCTGTCCTATCGAATGTTGTTCTAGTAACTTATCATGATAGTAAATTTCTACTAAATCTGGGCATACTTCTTTTATTAGGTCAGAATAATTATCTTTTATTTTATCATATACTTTAACGACTTCATTATCTGTAAGTATAGAATGTAATTTTTTTGCATCATCTAAAATGCAATCACTTATAATTGATACAAAGTCAGAAAACTCATTGGCTATAGTCGTAGCCTTTACTTCTGATATTCCAGTTCCACGAAACTTGGCTTTAATATCATTTTTGAATTTATCCTTATTCCCTTTGAATTTGATTTCAATTTTAAGTTCACTTTGGCTATCGTTAATTTTTTTAATTTCTTCTTCATATTTATTAAAAATATTACTAAGGACTTCATTTCTTTCTCGTATAGATTTCTTGATATCCAAAATTAATGATTCTCTAGAGTTATTTTTCTTATTTAATTCTTCGATATTTTGTTTTACTTTATCTAATTCAGATGTGCATTTTACAAAACTATCTGGATCAAGAGTATCATCTTGTATTTCACGCTTAATAGATGCAAACTCTTCTTTTAATGATTTCATGTCTTTATCAAATTCATCTTTAATTGTTCGTAGAGAATTTTCATTTTTCGCAATAGTTTCGATTTCAGCGGAGATATTATTAATAGCAGTTAAAATGTTTTTTAATATATCATTTATATTTCCAAATAGTTCTCCATTAAATTCACTCGTATAATCTGATAAGATAAATTGATTTTTATCAATTTCACCATATACTTTTTCAACTTTCGAATATGTTACATTAACTTGTTTAACTAGATATTCAATTTTATTGTAGTCTTTATTATATGAAGTTTGCTTATTTAGTTTTTCTGCTATACCTTTCTCATGAAAAATTTTAAGTTTATATTCCAAGTCTTGCTTTGCCGCATTCAGCTCTTCTATCTTAGTTGGAATTGACGAGAGTTGAAGTAGATTTCTTATCGAATTATCCAATTTTAGAACATAATTATCTACAGAGCCTAGTTGCATTTTTATTTTATTGCCAACTAATTTTTGCAACAAATCAAATGCATATCCGCTTTGAGTAAAAGATAAATCCTTTTGACCAAAATACAGTGGATTATTTATTACAGAATTGATAGAAATTCCAACCTCATCCCCGTTTTCATCTAAAATAGATGGTTGTTCACCCATTAATCTTCTGACTTCATAATGTTTACCATACTTATCAATAATATCTAAAGAAATTTCTCCACCTGATCCTAAAGTATTCTTAACTAGATTTTCCTTATAATCTTTATCAATATTAGCATTTAGATCCAAAGCGTATCTTATTGATTCTAAAATCGAAGATTTTCCACTTCCCCTTATACCAATTAAAGTGTTCAATTCATTTGAAAAAGGTATTTTTATTGAGTCCAGTTTCCCCCCTTTAAATGCTATAGATTGTATATAGCCATGATTAATTTTTGGCTCTTCATTAGAAATTCTATTTTCATAATCTTGGCTTGTTTATACAGTATTGACGATAATTTACCTTTTCTTCCTGTATATATAGCTTTAAGTTTATTAAAGTCTTCATCATCAAAACCCATAAGTCTAAAGCATTCTCGCTCAGTTAAATATCTATATTTGCCATTACTTAAATTAATAATTCCTAAATTAGGAATACGCACTTGCTTGGTGGAAATTGTGTAGGCAAACTTATCTATCACTTTAAGTCTTCCTCTAAAATTATTATTCTTAGAATCTCCTCTTATATGTCGAAGCATTGACTCTTGCATTACTTCATAAAGATTTGAAGCGTCTTTCTCAAGAAATTCAGATATATTCCTTGTTTGTATTTTTTTGAGTTTGCCAAAATTAAAATGATTAGTTCCCAAGATGCTCACAACAAAGATACGCTCTCTTTTCTGTGGTATTCCAAATTCTATAGCATTTAGAATTTCATATTTGTTCTCATATCCCAGTCTCTCCATTTCTTTTAAGTAATGAAAAAAGGAAGCTCTCAAATTTCTATCGAGAACTCCCTTTACATTTTCCCAAAGCACAACCTTGGGCTTGATATTCATTTCTTCTATTATTCGTATAGTTTCAACAAGAAGACTACTTCTTGTACCGCATATTGGAAAGCAGGGGAAAGGACAAATCTGCAAAAAGGTACAAAAATAAGCGTACCACTATTTCTAATGATACGCCTATCCTCATTAAATCACT
>OLNW01001625.1_pt1 | contig 21441 bp, 26 predicted proteins | sample 1672121 | NCBI WGS metagenome assembly OLNW01 (sample SAMEA3136648, study PRJEB25190) | human gut metagenome
GATAGTTTCTGCCGAAACGGCTCATATCCTTGACGATAATCGTGCCGATTTTTCCAGCTTCGGCTTCTGCAAGCATTGCCTGAAATCCGGGACGGTTAAAGTTACGCCCTGTATAGCCGTCATCGGTAAAATGCTTGATGTTCGTCATACCTCTTTTGCGGGCAAAATCTTCGAGAAATCTCTTTTGATTCAGTATCGAGTTCGATTCGCCCTGCTGCTCATCATCCTTGGACAGCCTTTCATAGAGGGCTGTAACTCTATCAAAATCCCTGATTTTAGGCACTTTCTGACCTCCTTTCCGTCTTTTATTCGCAGCCATATTCAATGGACTGCTTGCAATATATATCCTAAAACTTCTTTTCCGTTCGGGTCCAGCACAACAAAACTTGTATTTGCCTGACAGAGATTCGGCTTTGCATAGAACCTTGTTTTTCCCGCCCCGCTGCCTCCCACGACAACCGTATTGAGATTGCGGCGGTGCTTTCGGCCGTCCAGACCTACACGGACATTCTGCGTAAAAATCTTGTTGTCCTCCGGCTTTATCGCCCGGTATTTTTTGTTGACGGCTCTTGCGTTGCCCCACCTTGCAGAACCGTGTTCCTCACCTCTGCGGTAGTTGCGGCGAGAAGATAAAAATACGCCGATAGAAAGACCGTACACACAAAGCAAAACGAGGACAGTTTTTACGCTGTCCCCGCAAAGCTCTATATGAAACGGGTCGTTCATTGCCGCAGGAAACCGGGTAAGAATTTCGGGCAAGCCTCCGTGTACGGCGGGAGCGATCAGCAGCCCCAACCACACAACGGGGAGAATCCCGAACAGACAGAGGACATGAGGGTTATTCCCGCGCTTCATCGTTCCTGCACCTCACTTTTTTAGTAGGTGCGTCGATTGCTTTCAAAAGAACCTCGTCAACAATATCGGTGGGGCGTTCTTCTTCCAGCAGGTCGTTTCGCATTTCATTCAGAGCATTGATAACAACGCCATGTTCGTAACGGTCGAGCGTCAGTACCCGTTTTTCTGTTTTCTCCATAATCAGCGCTCCTGTTCCGTATGGCGGGGCGCTTTGTTCTGTTCCAGCGACCTTGCCATTCTTGCGGAAATGTCGTAGGCGGTATCTCGGATTTCGGAAAGCTCGGCGCGGATTTCCTGCGGGTCGGCTTCGCTTAACTCTTTCGGAATGTCAAAATCGGCTGGAGAAAATGAAAGATTATCCGTTTCGATTCCAAATTCCTTGCAGAGAATATACGAAACACAATGTGCCTTAAAGTCAGCGGTGCTGTAGGAATAATTCTCGTTCGTCATGGCAAGTTCCGCATGAGCCAGAGCCTTTGATACTTCATAAAACAAATCAGACGCACCCATTCCTCGGCAAACAAAAATAGCTTTTTGTTCGTGGTCGTAAAGAGCGCCCATGTCATTGGGCAGTTCATTGACAGACTGAATCGGCACAGGCTTTTTGTAAATGAGAGCGCCGAGCAAAGCCCTTGCGTCGTGGGAAACAGGCGGCTGCGCTTTCATACGGGCGGTGGTCTGTGAAATGTCATATACGCGCTTGATGTTATACGACACGCCGATACTGCCGTCGTCACGGGTGTACTCGCCGTTAGATTCGATAATCTTAATCGGACGGTTAAATTCCTGCCGCTTGATATACACGCCCTGATCGCGCCAAAAATCCTTATCGCCAAGTTTGCTGGCATTTTTGTTGTCATGCAGAATTAAAAGGGCGTTAGTAGCGGAGTAGCGATGAAATTTTGCCTGCACATCCAGATAGTCACGGAACTTGCCGCCGTCTGTGCAGATTTCTTCAGCGGTGGCGTCGGCAGTAGCATACCTCTCGTCACGCTCTGCCTTTTTCTTTGCCGCCCAAGCCTCTTTGTCAAAATCTTCGGCTTGCGGGGCGGGTTCAAAAATATCATCAAAATTGCTCATGGGTTATCTCTCCTTTGATTTGGGTTTCTTTTTTCGGGACGGTTGTTTGTGGGTGGTCGTCTGCTGTTTGGTCGGCTTTTTTGAAACGATGGGTTCTTCTTTGGCGGGAGCCGCCGCCTCTTGCTGTTTCGCCTTGATTTCCCGCAGTTCTTCACGAACAGAGGGGCGTTCTTCGGGCGGCTTAACAGTACCCTCGGCGGTTCTGTTTTGCTTCTTTGAGATAGGCGCGGACGGATGGGATTTCTCCGCCGCTTTCCCAAAAGAATCATTTTTGCTGACTTCGGGATTCTGCGGCGTTCGTTCCTCCTTTTTCACAGGCACGCCCATTAAATCGTCAAGCAAACGGTCGTCTGCCTCTTTATCGGGCTTTTCCTGCTCAGGAGCAAAGGGGGCGGCGGTTTTCTCGGCTTTGGATTTTTCAATATCACGCTTAATAGAAACGGTATCGACCGCAGCCAGCTTGAAGCGTTCCACAATGCGGTTGATTTTTGAAGCGTCCTCGGCACGCACCATAATGTCTACCATACCGTCGGCGGATTTTTCTTTCCCGCGCAGAGCGCAGTAAACAACGCCGTACCGCTTGGCTTCGGCGGCAAACTGTTTCAAATGTTCCTCGCTGACGGTGAACACTTTGAGTTCCTTGCCGCTTTTGAGCATAGCGGTCAAACGCTGCCTGCCTTTGGTCTTGTTCTTGTCTCTGTTTTTCAGAACAGTATAAATCATAGCGGCGATATTTTTCGCCGCAGAGCCGGTCAGCTTTAAGGCAACTTCCGTACCCTCTAAACTGATCCTTACAATCTGTTCTGCTGCGTCACCGGAATTGTACATGGTCGGTTTTCTCCTTTCCTTTGATATGCTCATCCTCTCGGACGGCTTTGATTTTCTCTTTGATAACGCCGGAGCGTTCGGCTATATCGTCACATAGAGACACCTCCTTTCGCAGAGTGGCAAGCTCTTTTGACAATGCGGATATTCGGTCTTTGATTTCCGCTGACTTTTCGGGATCGGCTTTGACTGCCGCCGTCCGATGCAATTTGTAAAGCTGTTTTCGCTCAGCAGTCAGAGCGGCAATTTTGTCTTGCGCCTCGTCACGGTATGAAAAAAGCTGTTCGGCGGTATCAATACGATTTCGCACAAGCAGCCTTGTTTCGGCGGTGATGTCGTCCAGCTTTCGCAAATCCTCACGCAAGAGAAAATGAAGTCGCCGCCTATTTTGTTTCGGTTTGTTTTTCGGGAAGATCCCCAGCAGGTAGCAGTAGTGAAAATACAGCGCCCGAAACCCTGTGATTTTGCGGGTCTTTTTCAAGCTGCCGAACAAGCGAATCCGTATGACTTGACGGGTCGGTTCGGACAGTTTCTTTTCAGCTCGTGTCTGCGACAGAATCCGTCTGCGGATTTGTTCAATGGAATAGTCCTCACCGAAATTCCGTATCAGCCTTACAAAGCGTTCCTTGCCCGGCGGCCGTACAGAAATATCCTTGCCGATCTTGACCTCATAACCTTTCTTCCGCAGGTTATCGAAAAACTGCCGTTCAGTCATAGACTGCCGTATGGCTTCGTCAACATCGGCGCGTATTAGTCCCCGCCAAGTGGGGCGCTGTTCCTGCTCGGCGCGCCATTCGCCGTATTGCTTGGCTTTCCCGTACTGTGGGTTTTCAATCACCGATAAACGGTACTCACGGCAAAGCTCATCGGAAACAGTCTGCATATCGTGATAATCCTTTTTGGTGCGGTGGTATTTGATTCCGTCCACAAAGGACACCGTATTCAGCACAAAATGATTATGCAGGTGATTTTCTTTGTCAAGGTGGGTCGCCACAATCACCTGATAACGGTCGCCCCACAAACGGGCGGCGAGCTTCATCCCGATTTCGTGCGCCATTTCGGGGGTAGCCTCGCCGGGAGCAAAGGATTGATACCCGTGGTAGGCAACCGTCCCGTTTTCTTTGCCGAACCGTTTTTTCACGGCAAGCATTTCATCACGGGCGGTCGAGGGGGAGCAGTTGATACCCGACACAAAACGGTGAACCACGGCGCAGTCCTCGTTATCCGCTTTCTGCGTTTTTCGGGAATTGACCGCATAGCGGATGACATCGGAAAGCTCCTGCCCGTCCTGTTCGGTCATATCCTCGTCCGTGTAAAATTTCGGGTTCGTTGTTTTATCGGGGTTCTCCACATAGACGACCACCTTGCCGAGCCAGCCTTTCACACGCCAGATTGAAGTTGTCGCCATACCGTTATTTCATCGGGCGCGGCAGGATAACCGCCTCGGTGATTTTCTTGACAGCAGTATCAATCTTGCGGCAGGCCTCGTCGTATCTTTGCACATCGAGAACATTCAGGGTGTGCGCTTTGACGGCAATCTGATTGAGATTGTTGCCGATCCCGTGAAGCTCCCTCATCATGGCGTAGTAGTCGGGCGGCGGGGCGTCCTGCGGTTCAAGCCCATTTACCAAGTGCCGCAAATACGCCTCACGGGAAAGACCGCTGCGCTTCACTTTCTTTTGAAACGCCTCGGCTTCCTTTTTGTCGAGCCAGAATTGAATGTGAACATTGCGTTTTCTCATATTTTCACCTCCGAATTGAGTTCGTTTTGAATTTCAACAATACGCTTGCCTACCGCATACACAACGGGAATCGTCACGCCGTTTCCGGCCTGCTTGTAAAGCTGGGCGTCGGAATTGACGGCGGCCGCTTTATCAAACATTTCATCGGAAAAGCCTTGCAGCCTCCAGCACTCACGGGGCGTCAGCTTGCGGATTCGTCCGCAGCCAAGCGGAATTTCAGTCCTGTTTTCGGATTTGTCTTTATTAAAGTTCGCCGCCTGTTTAACGGGTAAAGCGTGTTCGCAGGAATCACAGGCGCAGAGGTAAACGCCGTGTTTGTCCTGCGTATTCAGGCAAAAGGCGGGTTCTCCGCACTCCTTGAAACGGCGGCCGTTCTGCCGCTTGTTTTCCCGGTCGGGGGTGAGGACGGCACGGCAGCCATAAAAAACGCCGGAGCTTTCGCCCCGGTTGCTTACCCCGATTTTGTTGTAGCCTGCGATCAGACATTTGGTGTAATCCTGTTCCCGTATTTTCGCCTCGCCTCGTTTTAACTGAATCAGGGCTGTTTCCTCGGTGCGGTCGTGACAGTCTGCGCCCATACAAAGCACACCTGAATTATCGCCGCTGCGATTGGTAATACCGCCGTCATACCTTGCTTTGATACATCGGGCGTTTTCCGTCAGCTTCGGATTGCCTTTGCACAGGTCGATAAAATACATTCCCGTCCTGCCTGCAAAACCGCCGCCCTCGCTCATCAGCGTACAGCTCACGCCTGCGGGATCATAAACCCGCTTGCCCTGCGTGCCGCCGATCAACTGTATAAGAGCCTTGCCGTCGCTTGCGGTGACAGGAAATATTTTTCGTCCACCGTCGGCTCTAAAATGTCGATAAGCGACAAGATAGATTCGCTCCCTGTTTTGCGGAACGCCGTGGAAGCGTGAATTAAGCAGTCCGTATTCGATATGATAGCCGATTTCGGCCAACGAATTGAGAACGGTCGCAAAGTCCCATCCCCGATTAACGGAGAGCAGATTTTTAACATTTTCAAGGACAAGCCATTCGGGTCTATCTTCGGTAGGCGTGCCTTTGAGCAATCTAACAATTTCAAAAAGAGAGAGCTTCGTTTTCCGGCAAGCCCTCTTTGCCGGCCAGATACAGAAATGTCCTGACACGGGAATCCGCCTGCCCAGAGGTTGACCCTCGGCAGGTCTGCGGGTTCGGTTTGGGTAATATCTTCTCCATACCATTCGTCCTCCTGTATATCGTGTATGGCGCGGTAGCTGCGGTCTGCGAATTTGTCGATCTCGCAGTGGCCTTTGCAGACCATGCCGCAAAGCTCAAAGCCCTTGCGGAAACCGCCCACACCGCTGAAAAAATCCAAAAAGGTCATTGGTTCATTCACCGGCTGTGACCTCCTTTCGGGTATAAAAATATCGCCCGCCGTATGAATCGGGGACGAGGATGCTAAAGGGTTTCAGGGATTTCCCCTGACAAGTGCCGTTGTGGTATCACAACGGCGATGCTTGCTGGTACAGTGCATAGCGTTCGTCCCATAGGCCGAACATTTTGCCACCGACCGAAATAATATCACCGCTCCTGCTCTGGCTGCGGGCGGTACGGGATGCCGAGCAGCGTGTCGTTCACCCTCGCAAGGTGTTCGGGATAGCGGAACATCCTGCCGTAGCGGTCGATCTGCTCGTCGGAAAGACTGTCCAGATTTTCGCCCCGGCAGTCGCAGATAAAGGCGGGGCCGAAGATGAAATCCACCATCACGCCTTCGTCGTTCTTCACGCTGCGGTTCGGGCGCATCCCGTTGATCTTGCTTTCCTCGTTACAGACGATGCAGACCTGTTCCTCAAAGGGATAGAACGGCTCGATCAGGCCGCCCACCGTTTTCTGCATCCCGGCAAGGGACGCATCGATCTCGACGGCACGGGCGAGCTTGCCCGGCTCCAGCAGTACCACTTTAATTTTCTTTTCACTTTCCATTGCAAATGCTCCTTTTGTTGATTTCCGTAATTGTGATCGTCAGCCCGTATTCATCCTCCAGCGCAAACAGCAGTTGGTTCAGCACCTCATGGCTTTTGATGCGAGGGACATCCAGCGCCGAGGGCGAAACGCCCAGCGCCTCCGCCAGCATACAGAGCAGAGCGTGTTTCGGTGTTCGTGCGCCGGACTCATATTGCGCAATGCGGATGTCGGCGGTTCCAGGCGGAAAGCCTGCGGCGATGCCCAGCGCCTTTTGTGTCATCCCTCGCAGCATACGATAGTGCCGGATGCGCTGCCCCGGACTTATCAAGTCGCTCACCGTTCTTTGCTCCTTTCTCCGCGCTTGGTAATTGGCAGCCCCAGCCGCATACAAAGGCAGTCGTTGTAGTCCTTGCCCTGCGGGGGCGGCTGAATGTCCACCGTGACCGCATACTTCCTCGGCAGCAGGGTCTTAATGGTTTCGGCGGCGATCCGTCCCGTGGCGTCGTTATCAAGCCGCAGCACCACATGGCGGATAGGGGGATGCTCGGTAAGATACCGCACCAGTGCGGCGGGCAGGCTGCTTTCCTCGATGTTCGCCCTTGGTTTGTAGACACCGGCGAGGGAGAGCAGGTTTTCGCTGCGCCAGTCTTTGCCGTCCAGTTTTTGAAGCGTCCCGTAGGACAGCAGATCCACCGCCGATTCAAACAAATGGAGCGTATCACTTGCAGCCGCCGCTGGAATCCCAAAGGAATAGTGCTTGTCGCTGCCGTTGGCATCCCCGATGAAGTCCGAGCCGATCCCTCGCTGGTTGGCGTAACGGGGCTTGCCGTCTGCGTCCATTCCTACGAACACCACATTGTGATAGGGGTAGCTCTCATAAAGGCGGCTGGTCTGGATGCAGAAATCGATCAGCTCATCGTCAATGCCTCTGCGGTGCAGGTATTCGACGGCGTGGGTGGCGCTGCGATTGACCTGCGGCAAAAGCAGCACCTTTTCTTTCTGCGTTTTCGGAGCCGGGGCAAAGGCGGGCGGTGCCGCTGACAGATTTCCTATGATGGTTTCGACCGCCTGCGTAAAGGGCATCTCTTTGACCTTGATAAGATAGTCCAGCGCCGAATAGCCGCCGATCCCACGGGAAAACCAGCACCATTTGCCGTTGGAGATTTTTAGGCTGTCGTGCTCACGGGTACAGTAGGTGCCGCCCCCGAAATGCACCAGCTCCTGCGGCTCATAATTCCGCAGATAGGTCAGCAGATCCATCTCACGGGCCTGTGCCACCACCTCCGGCGGGATATATGGCATATGTTTCACCTCCGTTCTGACATAAAAATAGCCGAGGGGCTTTCGTTTAGAAAACCTCTCGGCTATGTAGCAACGGTGCGCAATTATATATCATTTATGCTTTCAAGGGAATAGTATGGAGTTTCATCAAAATTCTTAAGTTCAAAAGTTTGATACATCTCATTGCCGTCTACATCTTCGTAGTTAATATTGAACCATTTGGGTACACCCTGCTCATTGCGTTCAAATTCGTCATCAGTCAGTACCGCAAGTTTATTAGGCCACTTTCTTGCGTCATCAGAGCCGTAGTACGCACAATGAACAAATTGAACCTCATTGCATTTTAGAAGTGGAGTAATATATTTATTAAACACAATCACATGCTTAATAGGAAATCTATTAACATTCTCAACGCTGATTTTCACATTCTTGTGGACTGGATTTTTGCCTTTGCCAGATAAACTAAATGCTTCGGCTGTTCCGTTCAACTGAACATCTATCGCGACTATATTGACAGAGAATATCGGCTGTATATCCTTTTTTCTGCTTGCAGCATCTTTCTTCTCAGCCATTTCACTATAATATCGACTTTGGAATATAGCAATCATACTTACAATGACAGTACCAACAAACGATAGATATGCACCTAAAAATGAGAGCCAATCACTTTTTTCCAAGTCAATTCCGGTAGGTAAAATTCCGTTCCACCTAAATGCAAGATAAACTATGATATAGATCACAGCAGAAGCAGCAACCGTAATGATAATCGGTTTCTTATATGCCGACCAAAAGGTTACTTTTTTGGCTTTCCGTTTGCTCATATCACGCCACCTCACACCTTAATATATCTCGTCGCTCGTCCTGAGCCAATTCGTTTTACCGAACCGGTCTTGACCATGGCACCGAGGACAGCCTCCACGGTTGTGGGGCTGACATCGGGGAGAATTTTACAAATCTCGGCCTTGGATAGCGGGGTCAGGCTGTTCAGGACAGTCGCTTCCACACGGGCCTTTTTCGTGAGCTTCTTGCCGTGTACCACCGCAAACCGCTTGTCCAGTTCTTTATAGCACATATAGAGTGTGGACAGGAAATTCTCAATAAAGGGGAAATAAGAGTTTTCATTCGTTTCCCAACCGGCTGAGGACTGCCGCAGGGCTTCGTAATAATATGCCTTGTAGTTGTTGATCTGCTCCTCAAAGGACACATATTTTCCTGCGTCAAAGCCGTTTTTATATAACAGCAGCAGCGAGAGTAAACGGGACATTCTGCCGTTGCCGTCCCGGAACGGGTGGATGCAGAGGAAGTCCAGTATCACACAGGGGATCAAAAGAAGCTGGTTGATATTTGCATCGCTTCGTGCCTCCAGATAGGCAAGCTCCAACTGCTCCATTGCTTTCGGCGTTTCGCTCGCAGGGGTAGGGCGGAAGCGCACACGGCGGTTTCCGTCTGCGTCGATCTCCAAAATCACATTGTCGTCCGTCTTGTACTGCCCGCCGTACTCATAGCCCGCAAAGCCCATCATCATTTCGTGCAGCCGAAGAATGTCGCTCTGCCGGAAGTCGATGTGTTCATAGCCCAAGTGTATCTCATTCAGCGCATCTCTGTATCCGGCGATCTCCGCCTCGTTGTGGTTCAGCGGGGCGCTGTTCTGATTGACAATGGCGGCGATACGCTCGTCGCTGGTAACAATACCCTCGATGGCGTTGGAGCTTTTGATGGACTGCACCTTTGCCACAGCTTCCAACTCTGTAAAGATCTGCGTGTATTCGTCCTTGCGCACGCCTGCCATGGTTTTGAGCGCCGCAATATTGGAAGTGAGGTTCACAAGGTTTGCAGGCAGCAAACCGTTGTTCAAAAAGGAGTAATCAAATTTTCTCATACAGCACCATCCTTTCTGCACATAATCATAGCATATTATGTGCAGAAAAACAAGCCGCTATCCGAATTATCTGCATATACTTCTTAGAAATATATGCAGATAGAGCATTTGAATAGGCAGTAATATGAGAAAACGGCACGGGGCTTCCGTGCCGTCTGCGTCAGATCGCCTTGATTTTCTTGAGGTAGGCCACGGCATCGGTATGTCCGCGGAAGTAGATGTGCTGCCGCTCCATGTCCTCCATTTGGCGGGCAAGGTTCAGATAGTCCACATACGCCCGATGCTCCTCTGAGGTCATGCGGATCTCGCCGCTGCCCTCGTTCACTTTTTCAATGACGGGGTACTGCGTTTTCAGCTTGTCCATACGGTCGGAAAGCGCGGCGTAGTCCTCGTCGGTATTCAGCAGATCCATCACAATATCGCTGTCGATCTCCGCAAAGGCATCCTCGATACGGGATGGCAGGTCAAAATAGCTGTCGCTCACGGTGCTCACTTCCTTATCGTTTTTATTATACTATACCCAAACCGCAAGGCAATATCAAAGGTGCAAAATCGTTATTTGCAGTGATTCGCAAGGTTGATGATTTCTTTTCCGTGCCGGGCAGCATAATTCAGTGTCGTGTATGCTCCGCCGAAATCACGGTACACATAGGCAATCAGGTAATCGGAATGGTCAACAAGCCATTGGTTGCGTCGTGATATTGCCGCCTTATAATGTACATCCGCAAGTTCGGCTGGAATGAGAATGTCGTCAAAATAGGTTTCGTAGTAATCTCGATTTGTGTTGACGCTGTTCATCATATAAGGAAGAACAGCCACTAAACTTATATCAAGTTTGGGATGACACCGTTTTATACTCCGCACGGCAGACGAACACATTTTATCAAATTCGCCCATGTCGCCGGAGTAAAAAACAAATGTGTTGTCCTCCGGCAATATCCCATCAATTACTGTTTTGATCTGCCGTTCAATGTCCAGCGCGAATATCTCCCGATGACCTGCAAATGTGCAGGAAACCACATCAAATCACACCTTTATTTTTACAATTCTAATCTATATCCGTATAATACGGATATAGATTATTATAATGCACCCCATCCGTGAATACAATATATTTGTAAAAATTCTTGATGCAAAGGGGGTGCAGTATGGAACTTGATTACAAAGCAATCGGAAAGAGAATCAAAATAGCAAGGATCAAAACTGATCTCACACAAGAGAAACTTTCAGAAATGGTCGGTGTTTCTCCGACACATATGAGCAATGTTGAAACCGGAACAACCCGTGTCAGCTTGACTACCATTGTCAGGATTGCAAATGCTTTGGGGATCACAAGTGACGACCTGCTTTGCGATAGTGTGATAAAAGCAAAAGTGCAGTTTGAAAAGGACATTGCGCTTGTGCTGGAAGATTGCGACGAATACGAGATTCGTGTGATTCGTGACCTTGCTGCGGCGGCGAAAGAAACTCTGCGGCGCGATGAAAAGCTGAGAAAACTTTGATACCATTATCATAGCTGTGCATTTTGATAGGGGCAAGTCTGCAAAGGACTTGCCCCTGTTTTATCGTTCGTGCTGTCCCGTCTGCCGTGGGGCTGCGGAGCGGACAGGAAGGGCGGGTGAACTGATCCGGTATTCTTCGGGGATGTTCTCAATGTCGCCGTCGTAGATGTCCACAAAGCGGCCGCCGTTTGACCGCACATAGCCATTATCTCCGAACACGCCGCCTTCTTCATACCGAATATCCCGTCCAAAGCCCTCATAGTCGATATAGTTTGCCAGTGCGCCGAGGTTGCTTGTGTCATAACAGCCGCTTTCCTCGATCCAGTAATAGCCGAGGTCATAGTCATTCTGCACACCGGGTAGATAATCAAAGCAGTCCAAGTTCTCGGTCAGGTTGATCAGCTCCTGCACACTGCCGGTATTCTCGCCCAAGTCCAAAACCGCCTGCCAGAAATCGTCGCTTTCCCGCAGCTCCATGATCTGCTCGGCAAGATAATTCAGCTCGCTCAGGCTTTCGTATTCTCCGAGCATCTTGCCGATGGCCGCATCCGGACAGTCATAGTCGGTGATAAACCATTCCTCGTAGCGCCGCCCGATGCCGATGCGCCGGAAAATCGCCTGCATTTCTTCATTGGTCACGGGAAACTTCACCCATTCGCCCACCAAAAAGCCTTCGTTGTATTTGCCGAGGTTGGTAACAAAGGCTTCAAAGGCGCAGTCCCTTGTATCTGATACATTCATCATAGCCGCCTCCGTTATCGCTCCTGTACCGGCGCCTGCCTGCGGGGGATGGGAAAGCCGTAGACATGGGCGATCTCGTCGCCCAGCCTGCGGGTCACTCTTGTAATGTCCGCACGGGTGGCAATGCCTCGGTAGAGTTTTTCTTTCAGATTGTCGATCTGTGTGTCGCTCACTCCGTCCTTATAGGTGCGGTAGAGATAATGGTTCGTGCCGTCATGGTGGACGGCATCGCAGCGGAGATCGCCGTTTTTATCCACATACCAAGTGGCGCTGTCAATGTCCCGTTCGCTGTATAGGCAGTCCCGGATGTTGCCGCTGGAGATTTCCTTGTACCCCATACGGCGGCCGTGCCAAAGTCCAAGATCGCCGACAACGAGAATCGGGCGCGAAAGCTGAATGTTCAGGTTTGTGCGCTCATCTTCCAGATAATCACCGTTCAGCTCATACATCATTGCCATGCGCTCATCGTCGGTGAGATCGGGATACTGCTCCTCCAGATCGGCCTTCCAATCGTCGTAATCCAGATCGTCCGTCCATATGATGTGCCTGCCGTTGCTCATCGTGCATCACCTCGTTCCTTTTGCTTCGGCCTGCGGGGATTGCCGTTCCCGTCATAATTTTTCTGGTCTGCTGCGGGTACGCTCCAACCGAATATAGAACCGGCAAACATAGCCGCCTCCTGCGCTTTGGAAACGCCGAGCCTGCGGTTCATATCGTCCGCATATTTTCGGGCAGCGGCAGGATCCATCGGCATTTTCAGTGGAATATAGCTACGGTCACCGCGAAACACCTTGATAACCTCGCCGGTTGACGGTAAAGTGGTATAACACAATTCCGGCATAGGCGGGTCTGCGGGTTTGTAGGTTGCTCCGCAAGCCTTCATACGCTCGGCAAACTCGCAGATATGAAAGGTGTTTTTACCGATCTCGGCGTGATACTCATCAATAAAACGGCAGTACATTTTAATTTTCTCGCCGTCCGCATAGGTGACGATGATATTCCCGCCATCAAGGATTCTGAAAAGCTCGTTGTAACTGCTGTCAATAAAGCGGATCCCTTGTGCCGCCTTTTCCATGTGCTGATCAAGATATTCGGAAACATAGGCATAGCAATAGAAATTGTTATCGCCGGGTGCGGGAATACAGCGCAGAAGATAGGTGTATTTTTCTGTGTCAGCCCGATACCCGTATTCACGGCTGAAATTCCCCATAAATCGCCCATCAGGACGGGTGCGGCAGTATTCCAGCATAGAATCACGGTCAGCCAAGATGCCTACCTTGTAAAACTCCTTGATAACGGAATCAAACTCGGCGGCAAATTCATTCGTCCTGTACTGCCTGATCTGATCCTCATAATCGGGATAAAAAGTCTTACCGCCGTTTCCGAAATCTCCGCGCATAAGGGTAATGCAGCCGCTTTGTGACATAAGCTGATAGCTTTGCGTGTAAGCATAGTCCCGTTCATTCGGGAGCATTTCACGGATATTCAAATTCATTGCGTTTTCGCCTCACTTTCTGCCATAATAAACTGTCCAAACTCGGTAAATGCGTACCAGTTCGTGCGGTCAAAACGGCTTTCGTTGAACCGTCCTTTGGTGAGCACCCGCCCTTTGACCAGTCGTTTCAGCGCATAACGGATCTCATCATAGGATAGGAACGGAAAGAACCCTGTCATCATCTGCACCGAACACCGCACCCAGACCTTGCCCTCGTGGAGCTGTGGCGATTCGGTGCTTTTTTGTTCCACGCAGTCCCAAAGAAAGGCGGTCAGCACCGCCGCATTGACCCCGTACTTTTTCGCTATGTCTGAATCGAAGAAATGAACCATAATTCTGCCTCCTTTTGCTTTTTCGGTATGTAAAAGGGGCAGCGATATGGCTGCCCCAAAAATCATTTCTTCTTGGCTCTGATCTTCAGAAAAATCAAAGCGCCCACAATGAATACGACCAGTCCGATCGCAACGACGGTTTTCAGTTCCATGCTTAAACCTCCTTCTCCGTTTTCTTTTTCTTTAGGCCGATCACGCCGAGAACGGCAGCACCCACTGCGGAAATGCCCAGCAGGGAGAGCCAAAGGGCGGGGTTACTGTCGTCGCCGGTTTTCGGTGTGTCACGAAGCTCGTTGTGCATCTCCACTTTGGTAACGGCACCTTCAAATACGCTCGCCGCCTTATCCGCGGGGAGAATATAGGCGGAGGATGCACCGTCCGATACCTCGGAAACCACATACTCGCCGATGCGGAGATTTTCGATGAGAATTTCGCCGTTTTTGTCGGTGGTGAAGATCTCGGAATACCCGTTAGGCCCGGTCACACGGAACGAAAATCCCTCAACCTTGCCGTCGGAAGATGTCTTAAAGATTTTGAGCGATCCTACCTGCGCCGCATTGACAAAGCCCTTGCCCGCCTCGTTTTCCACGGTAACGGTTTTGCCGTGTTCGGTAATTTCAAAATAATAAGCGTGTTCGTCGAGATAAAAGCCCTCCGGCGCTTTGGTTTCTTTCACAAAATAGCCGCCGTAGCGCAGATCGGGCATTTCATAAAAGCCGATACCGGTTTCGGTGAGTGTGCCGAGCAGTTCATCGTCGGCGTCCAACTCCTTGTTGCCATTCGAATCACGGTAAACGGCAAATTCTGCGCCGGTCAGCTTGTTGTCGGGATAGTCCTTATCGACCTTCGTAAGCTGCACCGTACCGCGGATGCGGGCGTTTTCGATCTCAACCTCAATGACTGCGCCGTCCTTATCTACCGTCACAGCAAAGGTTTCATCGGACAGCACAAACCCAGTCGGGGCTTTGATCTCACGCACAAGCCAGTTGCCGTAAGGCACATCGGCAAAAGAAAAACCGCCGTCCTCGGCAGAGGTGGCGGTGAGAATCGCATTTTCTCTTGTAAACTCGGTGCAGTCCGCTTTGAACAGTCCGATCAAGGCGCCGCCGAGGGCGTTCCCGTCCTCGTCCTTTTTCAGCCCGTGGATTTCACCGTAAATCAGGTCGTTGCCGATCGGGTTGCCGTTGTTGACCTTGATTTCCACAAGGGCGGTGTCCTGCCCGGCGTAGTCAAAGACGATGGGGTACTTCTCATCGGAGAGGATATAGTGTCCATCGGTGGAAAGCTCTTTGAGATAGTAGCTGCCAAACGGCAAATCGGTTTTGCAGACGGCGTGACCGTTCTCGTCCACCGAGAGGATTTCAAGCAGACCGTCCGCAGGAATGATGCTGCCGTCCGCGGCGGTCAGATCCTCGGCAGCGAACAGACCAAAGGTCACGGCGGTGATCTCGCCGTTCATGCCAATGCCGAATTGCTCATTCTGCTCCAAGACCTTATCCAGCGAAACGGTGGCTTTTTGCCGTTCGTTATAAAAGTCGGCAGCGGTTTCGGCGATCTCGATCTCCTGCCCGGCATAGGCAAGCTCGGCGGTGCGGATCTCGGTATTCAGCACATAGCCGCCGGGGGCTGTGATCTCTCGGATCTCATATTTTCCGAGATACAGTGGCTTGCTTTCGGCAAGTCCCGTTTCATCGGTCGTTACGGTATCGACCACTTCACCGGCAGAAGCGCGCCGTGTGCCGTCCGGCGTGATAATATCCTCGGCTGCGGTGATCTCATAGACCGCACCCGGCAAACCCCGAACGGAGAAAACAGGCTGATACAGTCCGTCCGCTTCGGTCACGGAAGAAAAGACTTCGCCGGATTTGCTAATCTTGATAACGCCTTTCTGCGCCATGTTCGGCTTCGTGACCTCGACCACCGTAACGGCGTTTTCCTCCGTGGCATTGTCGGCGGTCACATCAAAATATACAGGTTCGCCGCTGAGCGTGTAGCCGTAGGGCGCAGAAACCTCGACCAGCGAATAGCCCTTGCCGTACTCCAGCTTTTCGGGCGTAATGAGATAGCCCTCGCTGTTCGTGTAGAATGTGTCGATGGTGGTCACTTCGGGATAGGTGAAGGTCTGCGTGATGAGCGACCCGTCCGGGCGGTAAAGCCGGAAGCCTGCGCCTGCCAGCGGAATAACCTTGCCGGTTTCGGCATCCACCTTGACGATCTTGATATAGCTCTCAAAATTGCGGTTGTTGGCAAGGTAGCGGTAGGTCTGCCCGTCTTTTGCAATATACACATCAAAATCGGGCAGAAACTCCCGGCCGTCCCAGCCCTTGACCTGATGAACGCTGTAAATGCCGTAGGGTAGGTCTTTCGTCTGCGCAAAGCCGTTTTCGTCGCAGATAAGATGATCACGCTCGGCATCTTTGGCAGCGGCATAGCTGCCTGCGGATTTTAGGAATACCTCAAATTCTGCGCCGACCTCCGGCGTTTCAAGCTGTGTTTCGCCGTCGTCCGTGTGCTTGATCAGGGCGATATTGCCTTTAATGACCTGCTCGACCACATCGTTGGCGGTGGAATTGTATTCCACAGTGTAGTTTTTTGCTTCCGCGCCGATATGGTGGGCGGCTTCGTCCAACAAATAGCCCTCGCCGGGAGCGACCTCACGCACCGACCAGTCGTCGCCGCAGACATAATATTTTGTAGTGAACTGACCGTTCGCATCGGTGGTGTAGGTGTCAATGAGCTGTTCACCCTTGTAAATCCCGTAAACGGCGCCGGCGAGAGAAGCGTCGCCCTGTGGCAGCCCCGTTTCGGCATCGCTTTTGGTGACGGTGACATTCCATTTTTTTAGAATGTTCGTAAAGCTCTTTTCCGTGACGGTGTTCCATTCCACCGCCGCTGTCTGATTTTCGGGAACGACATAGCGGATCGCCGTATCGACTTCCTCCAGCGTGTAGCCTGTGCCGATCAGCACATCCCGGAAATACGCCTTGCCGGAGCTGTCGGTCACGGCGTATTCATCCACCGCAAGCCCTGACAGTGAAGTGCCGAACAGGTGGAAGTTCACACCTTCGTTCATCCCGTCCTCGGCGGTTTTCGTGACGGTGAGATCACTGCGTTTTAAGGTGTTATTGAAATTGACCGTTGCCACCTGACCGCTGACGACGGACACACGGCGCACCTCCTGCGGCTCGTATTTGTCATAGCTTTGCTCGGTCACGGTGTAAACGCCGGGAGCAAGGTTGTCGATCTGAATGACACCGCCTGCACCTGTCTGAACGGTTTTGTTCACGCCGTTGCCCGTAACGGTAAAGGAAATGCCCTCGACCTTGCCGTCCTCGGAAGTCTTGACGATCTTGGCGCTGCCGTAGCTGACCTTGATGTTCAGATAGCCTTTCACGGGGTCGCTGACCGTAGCACTGTAAGTGACCACATCTTGCATTGTTCCGTCGGGGCCGTAATGGCCGTCACTCCACACCACAACGCCTTTGCGAATATTGGTTTTGGTAGCCGAGATTATCAAGGGCTTTGTAGGTGCCGCTTCGGCGGTGATCGTCAGTGTATTACCACGGGTCGTAAAATCGATTCCGGTCTGCTCTGAGGAAAAGGTATAATCACTCAGCACACCGTTGGTGTCGGTCAGAGTGGTCGTATAACGGCTACCGTCCCAATTCATCTCAACGGTCTGAGCCTTGCCTGTGCTTCGGGCCATAAAGCTTGGAAGGATGGTGTGTTTTTTCACACTGGCTTCCATACTGCCATAATAAGCAGAAAAACGGCTGTACAGCGGATGGCTTGTCCGATAAACGGATTTCACGGCATCAGCTCTGCCGGGGTCAACATGGTTAAAGTTTGCATCACGCTCACCGACAACGGTTTCCCATACCAAAACCTGTGTTGCCATCATGTGCGCCAACTTGTCGGCATCTGCATTATTCTGTGAACGCCAGCCGAGAGACAGATTGCCCTGATAACCGTACTGCATGATCCGTCCCAGCAGCGTCTTGATCGTATCGGCATCAATGGTACTGTTGCACTCGGATGGGTAGTCCTTCCAATAATCTTCGCCATAGCGGGTGTAAGTTCTTTCCAGCAGACGGGGTACGCCCGGTTCAATGCAATAACAGGCCGGGCCGTTAAAGTCCCCAATAGTGTGCAGTGTTGTCATCCATGTTTTTTCGCCGGATGTCCAGCCGTTCATATAATGAAGTTCATCATGTCCCCATGTGCCGCTGGTGTCCAGATTTGCATCTCCGTTTCTGGGAAATGCCACAGAATAGGACTTTGCTGTTTCCGCCGGAACCGATGTGGCAAGGGCAGTCACACTGCTTCCCAGAATAGTAGTGAAGCAGATCAATAGAGCCAAAAGCCCCGAAATGCTCCTGCGATAAAACTTTTTCATTTGTTTACCTCCTTGTTGACATGAAAAAAAGCACCGCATTACTGCGATGCTTCCTTCTGTGTGTGAAATTACGCGTACCCGATATAGAGCAGATAGCTGTTGGTGCCGACTGCTTCGCACCATACCCAAATATCCGTGATGGTTTCATCTGCGGCATAGCGATTCAGACGGGAACAAATATCCCGTTCAAGATAGATACAGTCCGCATCTGCATCAATAGGTGTATCCCAGCAATCGACCGCAGAGCTTTCCGGCTGCAGTCCCACGCTTTCGGCGTAGGCTTTGGCATAGTCGATCCAAGTCTGGATGTCAAACTCCGGCTCGGCAGGTTCTTCTGCGGCAGACGGTTCGGTTTCCTGCATCGGCGGATCGGTGGGTACTGCCGGTGGCGGCTCGGATGCTTTCGGCGGCGCAGGTTCCGTAGTGCCGCTCTCGGTCGGCAACTGAGCATTGTCCACGGTTGGTGTTGAAACCTCCGGCGGTATTTCCACCATTTCGGATTCTGCGGCATTTTCAGTAGCAATCTCTGTACTTTCCGAAACAGAAACGGTTGTGTGCTCCTGCGGCGCAATGCTCTGCACAGGCTCGGTCATGGCCGTTTCCTCCGAAGATGGCGTCCCCTCGGAATAGTCTGCATTTGCACAGCCCGAAACAGAAAGTGCCAGCAGCACCAAAGCGGCGATCATCCACGCTTTTCTCATGTTCGCAAACCTCCTTTGCCGTTTCATTGTACGGTCTGCCGCAGAAAATGGCAAAGCTGCAAGAACTGCCGCCCTTGTAAATTCTCTTTTTCGGGAAGTACAGGTAGTTTTGAGGGGGAGAGGTGTGGAGAGGGGGAACACACAAGCACCGCCGTACACTCATCAGAAATGGGTATGGCTGTCCCTTGGTAGTGAAATTCTACCGTTCGGCTTCACGGTCACGCTGCCGTTTGCGGTATAGCTCCAACGCTTTAATAATGGTATCTTCGATTTTCTGTGCGGGCGTCCCCGGCGCAAAATATTTGCTGATACGCTCTTTCGACATTTTGAACTGCTCTTTCTGATTCGGCTTTTCCTCCTGCATGATGGAGAGGATGACTTCCTCGGTCAGCTTGCCGTCCTTGCTAAACTCCTTCATTTTGATGGCCTGCGCCAAAGACGGCGTGCAGTCCTCACATTCCATGGTGCTGTACAGGGCTTCCTGCTGCTTTGAAGAAAGGTAGGAAAGCTCCACGGCAGGGCGGAAAGCGATTTTCCCGTCGTCCACCATTTGCAGGATGGAGGGGATCAGCTCGGTCAGACGGATATAGCGTTGGATTTGGGTATTGCTATCCGGCGATTTAGCCGCCAGCAGCTCCCTTGATGTTTTACCATCGAAATTCTGTCCCACTGGGACAGAATTTTCCTTGCTTGGTCTGCCTACTTGCCGTTTCATCGCATCCAGCTTCATTTTATAGGCAAATGCCTTTTCGGACGGCAGGATCGTTTCCCGTTGCAGGTTGCTGTCCACCATGATAATGGTCGCTTCATCATCGGTGAGATCACGGACGATACAGGGAATCTCCGGCAGCTCTGCCAAGGTTGCCGCAAACTTGCGCCTGTGACCTGCCACCATTTCATAGCCGCCGTCCGCTTTCGGGCGGACAAGAGCCGGAACTAACACACCGTATTTTCGGACGCTCTCGACCATCTCTGCCATTGCCTCGTCCTGTTTGACCTTGAACGGGTGATTCGGGAAGTCGGAGATCTCGGCAGGATTCAGCGTCACGACCTTTTCAAGCTGCGATTCCGCACGGCTTTCATCGGTGGAGAACAGGTCATCGAGCGGCGTCATCCCTAAATCTCTCGTTTTTACGCTCAATCTCCAACACCTCCTTTGTCAGCGCACGGTATGCGGCGGCGACCTTACCGTTTTTGTCGTAAGCATAAATGCTCTTGCCTCTGCTGCTGGTTTCGGCGGCTCTCACGGAAAAGGGTATTTCCGTTCCAAACACACGGATCTTCTCGCCGTAGTGGGCGCGCAGAGAAGCGATGATCTCCTTTGCCTCGTTGGTACGGCTGTCCACCATCGTAAAAAGGATGCCGTCAATTTTCAGCTTGGGATTGATCTGCCGTTTGACCTTTGCGATGGACTGCATCAGCAGATCCAGCCCCTTTGCCGACAGAAACGACGGCTGGGACGGGATGATCACGCTGTCCGCTGCCGCCAGTGAGTTGATCGGCATCATACCGAGCGAGGGCATACAGTCAATGAGAATATAGTCGTAATGGGGTTTCACTGCATTGATATATGTCCGCAGCACACTTTCCCGGCTCATAGCGTTGATGAGCCGAATTTCCATACCGGACAGGTCAATGTTCGCAGGGAGTAGGTCTACGCCTTCGCCGTGGTGCAAAATACCGTAGCCGTCCGGCATAGGCGTGTCGTCGATCACATTCTGCATCACATTCGCCAGCGTCACGGGAAGCTCGTCCGGCTTCGGGTAGCCGAGGGAGAGGGTCAAAGAGCCTTGCGCATCTGCGTCAATGAGCAGCACCCGTTTGTTTTGCTGGGCAAGTCCGATGCCGAGGTTAGCGGTGGTCGTGGTTTTACCCACGCCGCCCTTTTGGTTCGTCACCGCGATCACTTTGCAATTCGCCATATGGGGTTCCTCCTTTACATAGATTTAGCCGCCTGCGGCGAAGCAGGCGGCTATGTACGGGTATGAAAAAAGCCACCTGCATTTCTGCAAATGGCTTAATGGTTAAACCCTCGCTTTGAGTGTTTTACTGTATTTGGCATAATCTTCGCTCAATACATAATCTATCACACAGGCTTTGGGTATAAGATAGGTACATCTTATGTAAAAGTGTTTGACCTTGTTTGCCCGCATTATTTTTCGGGCTGTACTGTCACCGATACCACCCAGCATTGTTTGAAATTCGGGCAGAGTAACAACATCAGGATAGGAAGCGAAAAGTTTTTCATAATGTGCGCGTGTTTTCATAGCGATACCTCTTTCTTCTGAAATTGTGTTGTCAACGGCAGAGAAATACGCTATAATATGTTTGTGGTTTATGAATCTATTGCGTGTGCTGTTGTACTCCGTTTGGGGGTAACATCCCTCCGATGTCCCTCCAAAATCCAAAATTTCCGTCAAAATTGAAAAGTACGGAAATGGCAGACGAAACGGAGCTTTTTTACACACCAGTTTCAAAAGTAGTACTGTTTGCAACGCTTTTGGTGTCCGTTAGCGACCTCCATAAGGGGTTGAGTTCGTTTGTATTCCCTGTGAAGCAAATAACTCAAAATCCGTTGGTAGCAATACCGTGCGGGTTCGACCCCCGCCATCGGCACCAAAAAAGCAGGGCTATGCCTAAACAGGCATAGCCCTGCTTTTTT
>OLNW01001627.1_pt1 | contig 21413 bp, 19 predicted proteins | sample 1672121 | NCBI WGS metagenome assembly OLNW01 (sample SAMEA3136648, study PRJEB25190) | human gut metagenome
GCCCGAAGGGACTCGAACCCCCGGCCCACTGCTTAGAAGGCAGTTGCTCTATCCACCTGAGCTACGGGCGCACGTTGTTATCCCATTGGGTTCCTTATCTTGGGCAGGCCACCGTCGGAGGCGGGCTGCGAGAAGTATAATACCATACCCATCGGGTTCTGTCAAGCAAAAAAGTGGATTTTTTTGAAATTTTTCGGCCGGGCGGGTCGAGCAGCTCTCAGAGCAGCCGCATTCCGACGATGCCAAGCGAAAAACCGAGCAGGGCACCGGCGATGACATCGCGCGGGAAATGCACCCCGGCCAGCACCCGCAGCACACAGATGGCCACGGTGACAGCGACCATGAAGCCGCCGACCGCCGGATAAAAAGAGAGCCACACGGCCGCCAGCACGGCCGCGCTCAGCGCGTGGCGGGAAGGGAAGGACTGGCCGTGGGTCTCCTTTTCCACCAGCGGGGTGAAGCCGGGCTGCTCATACGGGCGGGGAAAGTTGAGCTTTTTGCGCAGCAGGGTGCCGCCCAGAAAGACGAACCCCGGCACCAGAATGGCGCGGGCGATGCACTGCATGAAGTCGAGGGCGGTCTGGTCCAGCCCGCCCCGCAGCAGCTGGAACCACTGAAGGTTCAGCAGCACCAGCAGCACCGGGTAGCAGACGAACGGCACCGCCGGGAGCCAGTGGTTCAGCAGGATGACGAGCTGCTTTGCCGTCGGGTGGGCGTTCAGCCAGTGTAGGATCTTCTGATAGCGTTCCGGTGTCATGGTGCAGGCCTCCCTTGGTCAGAAACAGGTGTCGAGATATTCTTCCACATCGAACGGCTCCGGGGTGGAATCCTTGCGCAGGTAGAGCGGGTGGTGGGGGTGGCCCTTCTTGCTCCGTTTGCCGAAGGTGACCCACGGGATCTCCCGCTCACGGGTCAGGGCCACCATCTCCCGCATCAGGCCGGGCAGGTAATCCCGCTTTTCGATCAGGGTGCCCCAGGCCGCCCACATGGTGGGCTCGGTCTCGGCCAGCACGGCCCGGAGCCAGCGCAGGTTCTCGTCGCAGAGGGCGCGGTCGGGGACCTTGTCCATGTCGTTGGGGTCGGTGGCACGCTGGGGGTAGACGTTGAACATGATCCAGCTGTCGAAGCCGTTGGCATTGGCCAGCCGTTCCACGCTTTTCAGGGTGGGGTCCAGTGCGCCGGGCTGCGCGGTGCTGGGGTTGATGCCGATGCAGACCAGCGGGTGTCTGCCCACCCGGCCCAGCACATAGCGGTAGGGCAGGTAGGTGTGTGGCTCATAATACCAGATGCCGCCGGGGTATTCGCCTGCTTCCAGACGGGGAAGCTGTTCCGTTTGCATAGTCGTTACCTCTCAAAATACGCTCTTCTTTTCTATCGTACCTGAAAATTTGACTGAAATCAACTCCTTCGGGGGAGAAAATCTCCCACAAATCCAAATTTCATGGTATACTGTGCTTGGAGCCGTGTATGCTCCAAAGAGTGGAAGAAACCCTTCATTTCCCTGGAAGGAGTCTTGCTATGATAGAAGATTACAGAAATGCGCTGCGTGCGGGCCAGCGTGCCTACCGTGCCTGCGTCGCGCGGGGGCAGTCGCCTTATCTGAAAGTCCTGGATGAGATCCTGAACGGTGTGGACATCGTGGCGCAGGAGCCGCTGGGGCTGGTGGACATCCCTGCCGAGAGCATCGTGGGCACCAAGACCAGCGGCCGCCACACGGCGTTTGCCGCCAACTTCATGCCCCTGCTGGACGATGACACCGAGTTCGCCGTCAAGTGGTCGAACCTCTGCGATGCCCATCTGGAAGAGGGCATCCATACCCCCATCATCGCCTACGAATACCTGAACCGGTTCTATGTGCAGGAAGGCAACAAGCGGGTGTCCGTCCTCAAATATTATGAGGCTGTCACCGTCCCCGGCACCGTGACCCGGCTCATCCCGGCCCGGAACGATACGCTGGAAAATAAGATCTACTACGAATTTCTCGATTTTTACAAGCTGTCCAAGGTGAACAACGTGCGCTTCTCCAAACTGGGCGGCTATGCAAAATTGCAAACCCTGGTCTGCAAGGCGTCGGGCGAAGCCTGGACGGACGACGACCGGCTGAATTTTTCGTCGCTCTACACCATGTTCAGCCAGCAGTTCTATGCGCTGGGTGGTTCGGCGCTGGACCTGACGCCGGGTGACGCCCTGCTGGTCTACCTTTCGGTCTACCGCTATTCGGACGCCTGCCAGTCCACCCCGGCGCAGGTGCGGGAGAACCTCTCCAAGCTGTGGGATGAGATCAGGATCCTGACCGAGCCCCACGCGGTAACGCTCTCGCTGGAGCCGAACTCCGCCAGCGAGCCGCTGCTGAGCAAGCTGAACATCTTCAGCCAGAAGCCCAGCCAGCTCAAGGTGGTCTTCCTGCACGAATACGACGCCAAAACGAGCGCCTGGGTGCGCGGCCACGAAAAGGGCATCGAGGCCCTCAAGGCGGAATTTGGCGACCGGCTCGTCATCACCAACCGGGAAAACGTGTCCCCGGAGGTGGATGCGGAACAGATCCTGGAAGAAGTGGCCCACGACAATGCGGATGTGGTGTTCACCACCAGCATCCGGATGCGGCCTGCCTGCCTGAAGGTGGCAGCCCAGCACCCGAAGACCAAAATCCTGAACTGCTGCCTGAACACCCCGCACCCGCTGGTGCGCACCTACTACCCGCGCACCTATGAAGTGAACTACCTGCTGGGTATGCTGGCGGGTATCCTCTCCAAGACGGACCGGGTGGGCTATGTGGCCGCGAACCCGGTATACGGCACCCCGGCGGCGGTCAACGCCTTTGCGCGCGGGATGCGGGCCGTCCGGCCGGACGGCCATGTGGTGCTCCGCTGGGCCTGTGTGCCGGTGGAGGGCCAGCCGCTGGATTTCTCCGACCGGGAGGACATCACCCTGCTCTACGCCCGCAGCAGCAATGAACCGGCGGACAGCAACCGTGACTTCGGCCTCTGCCGCCGCCTGCCGGACGGCAGCCTGAAGCCGGTGGCGCTGCCGGTGTGGAAGTGGGAGACCTTCTACATCGGCATCATCCGTTCGATCTTCAATGGCACTTGGGGCAGCGAGGCCAGCGGCAAGGCAGTCAACTACTGGTGGGGCCTGCAGAGCGATGCCGAGCGGGTGGACTATTATGAAGAGCTGGCCGGCGGCACCCGCCAGCTGCTGAACATCATTGAGGAGAACCTGCGCAAGCATGAGCTGGCCATCTTCCCGTCGGGCGGGCTGTATGCGCAGGGGCATGTGAAAATGGTGCCGCAGGGGGATACCTACACGCCCAAAGAGCTGATGGAAATGGACTGGCTGGGCGAATGTGTGGAAGGCGCACTGCCGCTCTACGAGGACCTCGACGTCAAAACGCGCGGCCTGATGGAGATCAATGGTCTGGGCAGCCTGAAAGGGATGCCGCTGTAACAAGCAAAAAATTCAACAGAACGGAGCATTGCGGACGTGAAGATACTTGCGATTTCGGATACCCCCTCCAAAGCACTGTGGGATTATTGCACACGGGAGCGGCTGCAGGGGATCGACCTGATCCTTTCCTGCGGCGACCTGCCCAAGAAATACCTGGAATATCTGACGAATTTTACCTCGGCCCCGATCTTGTATGTGCACGGCAACCATGACGGCAGCTACCGCCACGGCGAGCCGGGCGGCTGCATCTGCGTGGACGATGAGGTCTACGTCTGGAAAGGGCTGCGCATCATGGGGCTGGGCGGCTGCATCCGCTACAACCGGGACGAGGAGGCCTACCAGTACACCGAGCGGGAGATGCGCCGCCGGGTGCGGAAGCTCTGGTTCAAGGCCCACCACGCGGGCGGCATCGACCTGCTGCTGACCCATGCCCCGGCAGGCGGCCTGAACGATGGCTTTGACAAGGCCCACAAGGGGTTCGACTGCTTCAACGACCTGCTGGAAGAGTACCAGCCCAGGTGGTTCGTGCACGGCCATGTCCACCTGAGTTATGATGCAAAGCTGCCCCGCGTATGCAGCCGCGGACGCACGACGGTCATCAATGCGACCGAGCGGTATGAGTTCGAGATCCCGGACCCGGACCCGCAGGCCCGGCACAAATTTTTCTGGAAAAATCCAGCCTTCCCGACGGAAGAATGAAAAAGGAGAAGCCCTATGGCACAAACAGAACAACTGGCCCGCCTTGACGCATTGCAAAAGAAACTCTACGCCTATGCCTGCGCGGAGAATTCCCTCTATCTGGACGCCGTGACGGTGGCCCCGAAGAACACCGCCGAGGGCCGGGGCGTGGCTCTCGGCATCCTGGCCGGAGAGCACCAGAAGCTGATGACCGACCCGGAGACGAAGCGTCTGCTGGACGAACTGGCTGCGGCGTCCGGCTCGCTCGATGCCCTCCACAAGCGCGAGGTGGAGCTGCTGCGCCGCGAGAGCGGGAAACTGGCCCGTATCCCGGCGGACGAGTATATGGCCTACACCGAGCTGACCAACCGCGCCAGCGATGTCTGGCACAAGGCTAAGGAGAACGACGATTTTGCTTCGTTCTGCCCCATTTTGCAGGAGCTTGTGGATTACAATCGGAAATTTGCGGGCTACTACGATGCAGCCAAGGCTCCCTACGACGCCCTGCTGAACGAGTATGAGCGCGGGGTGGACACCCGGCAGCTGGACGCCTTCTTTGAGACGCTGCGGGACGGCATCGTGCCGCTTGTCCGGGCCATCGGCGAGAAGCCCCCGGTCGATGACAGCTTCCTGCATCTGGAATATCCGGTGGAGCAGCAGAAGGCCTTTGCCGACTACATCATGGAGGTTATGGGCATCGACCGCAGCCACTGCGGCCTCGGCGAGACCGAGCATCCCTTCACGCTGGAGTTCAACAACAAGGATGTCCGCATCACCACCCATTACGACCTGCACAACGTGGCCTCGTCGATGTACTCCGTCCTCCACGAGGGCGGCCATGCGCTGTACGAGCTGGGTATCCGGGATGACTTGCAGTACACCTGCCTGGCCGGCGGCGTCAGCATGGGCGTCCACGAGAGCCAGTCCCGCTTTTACGAGAACCTCATCGGTCGTTCCCGTGCGTTCCTTGAGGCCATCTATCCCAGGGTGCAGGCGTTCTTCCCGGAGCAGCTGGGCGGGGTGAGTGCCGAGCAGTTCTACCGGGCCGTGAACAAGGTGGAGCCGAGCCTCATCCGCACCGAGTCGGACGAGCTGACCTACTGCCTGCATATCATGGTGCGGTACGAGATCGAAAAACAGCTCATCGGCGGTACGCTGCGGGCAGAGGAAGTCCCGGCCGAGTGGGCCCGCCTGTATCGGGAATATCTGGGCGTGGAGGTCCCCAATGACCGGGAGGGCTGCCTGCAGGACAGCCACTGGTCCGGCGGATCCTTCGGTTACTTCCCGTCGTACGCGCTGGGCAATGCCTACGGCGCGCAGATGCTCCGCAGGATGGAGCAGGCGTTCGATGTGTTCGGGCAGGTGGCAAAGGGCGACCTCTCCGGCGTGACCGGCTGGCTGCGGGAGCATGTGCACCAGTACGGCCAGCTGCTGGAACCGGCCGACGTGGTCCGGAATGCCTGCGGCACCCTTGACCCGCAGGTGTACCTCGATTACCTGACCCGAAAGTACACAGAGCTGTACGCGCTGTAAGCTGTAAAAACAAACACAAAAGCGGCACCGGATGCAGTTCCGATGCCGCTTTGTTGTTTCACAGTGGAGCCATCTCAGTTGTGGGAACGGATGGGACACAGCCGCTCAGAGAGGGAGCTTGCCGCTGACTTTGTTCACGACGTAGTAAGCAGCTTCCTCTTCGGGCTTGATATACACCTTGCAGGACTGGACGCCGACCTTGTGGGTCAGGCGATAATCGGCCTTGGCACGGTCTACCAGGTCGGTGATGTTGTACTGCTTGCCGCCGTGCTCAACGTAGACTTCCGGTGCCAGCGGCGGACGGCCGCGATGCGCCGTTTTGCCGGTCTTGGCAGTGGTTTTGGCGGCCTTGTCCGCTTTGGCCGTCTTACGCGCAGTCTTTTCCACAGCAGGAGCGTCTGCGGCGGTGGAGACAACGTTCTTTTTCTCAGACATGGATTCAACCTTCTTTCTCAAAAATATCTGCGCTGTACACAGCGCTGGATGACCCCAATGAAAAGAATCGATTTCAAACGGTCACATATAATTATATAATAGTGACTTCGGAATCATTTGTAAAGAGGTTTTTCGAAAATAGGTCTGATTTCAGCAAGAATCTGCGTAAGAATCTGAAAAAGAATTACTCTTTGCATAGCTCTTCGGCACGGCGGACGATGGGGGAAAGCAGCGAAGAATCCCAATCTTCCGCAAGGACAAATAGATCGTCACAGATCTCCTTCCGGATGCGGTCGGTGCTGCGCCGCTGGGCAAGTGTGAACAGCGCAGCCAGGAGCCGCAGCTTCAGGGTGCGAAGCTCCTCCGGTGCATCCCACAGCCGGGCCAGGTCGTAGTTGTCGGTGTTGCCGCAGCGCATGGTGCAGGTGGCGCAGTTGGGGGCGACCCGGTGCTTCTCGGTCTCGACGATGTCCTGCATCCGGTGCAGAGCGTCCTCGGCGGTGTCCGCCCTGGCCGCCTGCCGCAGCCCGGCGGCCAGAACGTGGTCGGTGTCTTCGGTCTTCGGTTCGTTGACGGTGGCGCGCGCCAGCCCAATCAGCGCGCCCAGCAAGCGGTCCCGCTGGCGCTGTGCAGCCGTCGCAGGAGCAGAAAGCAGTGAATCCATAGATCCTCCTTTTGATCGGGGAATTCTCCCCGGAATGGTGCATTCAGTATACACGAAAAACCCGAAGCTGACCAGAGATCGGGCCGTTTTGGAAAAAATATTTTTCCGGCTTGATTTTGCGGCAAAAATAGATTATAATATTACTGTTCTGTATGAAATCAGCCGGTGTGTCGGAATGGCAGACGAGGGGGACTCAAAATCCCTTGTGCTAATAACACGTGTGGGTTCGACCCCCACCACCGGCATAAAAAGGAAGCCCTCCAGCTTGTCTGGGGGGCTTTCTTTTTATCTGCGGCGTGTGAGCGGGTCGAACAGCACGACCCTGCACAGCAGGGGAGCAATCAGCCCTGCGGGCTGTTGCTCAGTGCGCGGGAGACCCCCACCACCGGCATTGCAAGCAGCTCGAAATCGAAGGGTTTTGGGTTGCTTTTCTTTTTCTGCTCAGTTTCTTATACTTTGGTGTGTTCTGGGAAGATGCGGAATCATTTTCAGTTGTTGACCCGCTGACAGCCTGGCACATTGCCTGCAAGCACCGGCTCCCTTGCGAAAACCGGTGCTTTTTTGCAGTTGCACTTTCCCCGGAAGATTATTATACTTATAAAAAAGGCCGGATGCTGCAAGGACAGGAGGAAAAGCGTATGGCACGGAACAAAACCGCGCAGGGCGGGATATCCCTGCGCCGCAAGGTCACGGCATGGCTTGCCGCGATTTTGCTGGTCACCATGCTTTCCACTGGCATTGCTACCATGGCAGGTCAGTGGACGGTACGCTCCTTTGATATGCTGCTGGCCGACAACGCCGTCTGCTACACGGTGCAGAACGCCCTCAAGGACGAAGCACAGGCCTTTGCACGCTATGTGCGTCAGCCTACTTCTGAAACGGAGCAGGCCTATGCCGCTACCTGCGCTGCTGCCGAGCAGAGCCTTGCGGCCCTGCCCTTCGATTACGTCCGCATCGGTGAAGAGCGCTATGCCCGTACATGGAACCTTTTGCAAGGGTATGCGGGCTATCGGCAGGAGCGGGATGCCTTTTTGCAGCTTTCCCCCTCGGCAGATACCTACATTGAACAGATGTACCATGTGATGGCGCTGCAAGACTACCTTGCCGAGTATGCGCTGCGGCTGACGCAGGCCACGCTGGAGCAGGAAAACGCCCTTTACAGCAGCACAGCGACCCGCATCCGGCATCTGCCGTGGCTGTATCTGGGGCTGTTCCTGACGGCAGCCGCGCTGATGCTGCTGCTCATCCGGGTGTTGAGCCGCGCGGTGGTGCGTCCGCTGCTGCGGTTGGCACAGGCCTCCCGCAGCATTGCCGAGGGGGATCTTTCAAGCCCGGATCTTCCGGTGAAAAGCAACGACGAAGTGGGGCGGCTGACGGGAACCTTTAACCAGATGAAGCACGCCATGGCGCAGCAACTGACCACGCAGCAGGCCTTGCACCGGGAAGAGGTGCGGAACCTTGCACTGGAAAAAGATCTGGAGCACACCCGGCTGGAGGTGCTTAAAAGTCAGGTGAATCCGCATTTTTTGTTCAACACCCTGAACATGATCTCCTGCATGGCGCGGCTGGAGGATGCTTCCACCACCGACCAGATGATCGTGCATCTGGGCAATTTGTTCCGGCACAATCTGCGCACTAAGCGCCAGCAGATCACGCTGGAAAAGGAACTGGACGGGCTGGAGGACTACATTTATTTGCAGCAGATGCGGTTCGACGGACGCATTACCGTTGAAAAAAGCATTCAGGTGCAGCCTGCGGCGGTTTTGGTGCCGTCCTTTATGCTGCAGCCGGTGGTGGAAAACGCTTACTCGCACGGGCTCAAGTCCCGCGAGGAAGGCGGACGCATCCTGCTGCGGGCATGGATGCAGGACAAGGTGCTGGTGCTCACGGTCGCGGACAACGGCAAGGGAATGAACAAAGAGGAACTGGACGCTGTGCAGGCCAGAATCGCTCAGAGCGAGCAGACCGGACGCAGCATTGGTCTTGGAAACATTTCCCGCCGCATCGGGATGCTGTATCCGGGCGGAAAAATGCAGATATACAGCCGCGCAGACTGCGGTACTGTGGTGCGGTTTGAACTACCGCAGACGCAGCAGCCGGAAGAAAAGGAGGAGACGCTCTCGTGAAGTGCAAATTGCTGGTGGCAGAGGATGAATTGATCGAGCGCAAGGTGCTGTGCCGGACTTTGCAGAAGTATCTGGGAGATCTGATCTGCCTGTATGAAGCCAAAAATGGCAGAGAGGCTCTGGAAATTTTTGCCCGCGAAGCGCCGCAGGTGGCTGTGCTGGACATTGAAATGCCGGGTCTCACCGGGCTGGAGGTGGCGCGCAAGATCCGAGAAACAGACAGAAATTGCGCCATCCTGTTCCTGACCGGCTTTGATAAGTTCGACTATGCACGGCAGGCGATCTCTGTACGGGCGATGGACTATCTGCTCAAGCCTTACAACGAGCAGGAACTGGTATTCGCGGTGGAGGATGCCATCCGGCAGGTGTCGGTGCCGCTGCCTGCCCGCCCGGCACAGCCCCCTGCGCCTGAACAGCCTGTCCGCCGGGAAGAGGACGAGGATATGCGTACCGCTATCATCCGTGCCGAGATCAGCCGCTTCATCGACGCCCACTATCGGGAGGATATCTCCATGCAGGATGCCGCCGCTGCGCTGCGCTACTCGGACGCCTACTTCTGCAAGTTGTTCAAGCAGTGCTTTAAGGTAAACTTTTCGGCCTACCTGAACGAATATCGGGTGAACAAGGCGCGCCAGCTGATTTTGGACCCGCGCCTGAGCCTGAAGGATATCGGCGCTGCTGTGGGTTACAGCGACGCCAACTATTTTACAAGGGTGTTCAAGCGCCTGACCGGCCAGACCCCTTCGGAATACCGCGTAGCCGCAGCAGAAAAAGCGGCACAAGGATAAATCGGATCCAAAAGAAGCACTCGTTCTTTCCTGCCTGTGGACAGGAGAGGAACGGGTGCTTTTTTGTTTTTGCCAGTTTTTTTCGTCCCAAAAACACAAAAATTGTACTTGGATACAACAAAGACAAAATCGTACTGCGTTTCACAAAATAATCCGGTTTCGCAAAAATGAACGAGTTGTTAAAATATAATCATAGAAAGAACGCGAAAAGAGAGGATGCCATTCATGAAGAGAAGAACGTTTCTGTCGCTGATGGGCGCAGCGGCACTGACCAGCAGCATGATGCTTACCGGCTGCGGTGCCGGCTCCGGTGATGACCGCAAGATCGTGCGCATCGGCCATGTGCAGTCCCAGACCCACCCGGATCATCTGGGACTGGAAGCCTTTGCCAACTACATCAACGAGAAGCTGGGCGACAAGTACCGCGTAGAGGTGTATCCCAGCGAGTTGCTGGGCTCCCAGACCGAAATGGTGCAGCTGACCCAGACCGGTGCCATCGACTTTGTGGTGGCGTCCACTGCCATCATGGAGACCTTCAGTGCCAAATACCAGATCTTCAACCTGCCTTACCTGTTCTCCAGCGTAGAAGCCTACCACGAGGCGATGGACGACCCCGAAGTGACAGACCCCATTTTCAAGACCACCTCCAAGGCCGGTCTGGAAACAGTGGCATGGCTGGATGCCGGCACCCGCAACTTCTACACCATCAAGTCCCCCATCAACCAGCCCTCCGACCTGAAGGGTCTGAAGATCCGTGTGCAGCAGTCGCCCACCAATGTGGAAATGATGCGTCTGCTGGGCGGCACCGCTACGCCCATGGGCTTCGGTGATGTGTACACCGCATTGCAGGCCGGTATTCTGGATGGTGCCGAGAACAACGAGTTGGCACTGACTGATAACGGTCACGGCGATATCTGCAAGTATTACTCCTACGATATGCACCAGATGGTGCCGGATCTGCTGGTGGCAAACTACGCCTTCCTGAACGAGCTCAGCGACGAGGAGCGCGCGATCTTTGAAGAGGGCTTCCAGATCGTGAAGAGCACCGAGCAGGATGCTTGGGAGGATGCTGTGGCTGAGGCGAAAGATAAGGCCGAGAATGAGCAGCACGTCAACTTTATTTACCCGGACACTGCACCGTTTCAGGAGGCTATGGCTCCCCTGCACGATTCCGTGCTGGCAGCAAACCCGGAACTGCAGCCCATTTATGACCTGATCCAGCAGCACAACGCTGCCCACACTGCGGACTGAGGAGGAGCATCATGGAAAAACTGAGAAATACCCTGAACAAGGTGCTCAACCTGCTGGCAGGTCTGAGCATGACGGTCATGGTGGTGCTGACCACCTATCAGGTCATCGTACGTTATATTTTCAACTCTCCCTCCACATGGTCGGAGGAGTTGGTAGGCTACCTGTTCGGCTGGAGCACTATGCTGGGTGCCACCATCGTCTCCGGCGAGCGCGGCCACATGAACATCCCCGTGCTGGTGGACCGGTTCAACCCCACCATGCGCAAGGCGTTCCACATCTTTGCCGAGGTCATCGCCTTCATCTTCTCTGCGACCATTCTGGTGTTCGGCGGTTTTCAGGTGTCCCAGCTGGCTATGGGACAGCAGACCTCCTCGCTGGGCGTTGCCGTGGGCGTCTTCTACTGGGTCATGCCCATCTGCGGCGTGATCATTCTGGTGTATTCCGTGCTGAACATTATCGGCATTGCAAACGGCTCCATCTGTCTGGATACCCCGGAGGATGCAGACTTTGCAAAAGTGGAAGCCGAAATGGCTGCCGATGCCGACAAGGAAAATAAGGAGGACTAAGCTGTGGCAATTCAAGCGTTACTCGTAATTCTGGCAGTACTGCTGGTGCTGCTGTTCCTCGGCGTGCCCATCTCGTACGCCATTGCAGTCTCTTCTCTGACTGCCATCCTTTCTTCCATCGACCTGAACGTGGCCGTGCTGACCGCTGCCCAGCGCACCTTTGTGGGCATGAGCAAGTTCAGCCTGACCGCCATCCCGTTCTTTATTCTGGCCGGCAACATCATGAATCAGGGCGGCATCGCCAAGCGTCTGGTGGATTTCGTCATGGCCATTCTGGGCAAGATGCCCGGCGCACTGCTGGTGACCAACATCGGCACCAACGCCCTGTTCGGTGCCATCTCCGGCTCTGCATCTGCTGCGGCTGCTGCCGTTGGCTCCATGATCCGCGACGGTGCCGACGAGCAGGGCTACGACCCCGCCGTGACCGCTGCCACCAACGCCGCTTCCTCCTGCTCCGGCCTGTTGATCCCGCCGTCCAACGCCTTGATTACCTACTCGCTGGCATCCGGCGGCACCTCTGTGGCTGCGCTGTTCATGGCCGGTTACATTCCCGGCATCATCTGGGCGCTGTGCTGCTGCGTGGTGGGCGTGCTGCTGGCGGTCAAGCTGGGCTATAAAGGCACCCCCGGTAAGTTTGACTGGAAAAATCTTGGCATCTGCACCCTGCGCGCTCTGCCTTCCCTGTCCCTGATCATCGTGGTCATCGGCGGCATCATCGGCGGTGTGTTCTCTGCCACCGAAGGCTCTGCCATTGCCGTTGTCTATGCGCTGATCCTTGCTTTCTGCTACCGCTCCATCAACCTGAAGAGCCTGTGGAAGATCATCGTGGACTCTGCCAAGATGTCCGGCATGGTGGTGTTCCTTGTAGGCGTTTCCAACATTCTGGGCTGGGTCATGGCCTTTTTGCAGATCCCGGATGCTGTGGCGGCAGCCCTGCTGAGCCTGACCAGCAATAAGTACATCATCCTGCTCATCATGAACGTGATCCTGCTGGTGTCCGGCACCTTTATGGATGTGACCCCGGCCATCCTCATCTTCACCCCGCTGTTCCTGCCCATCTGCCAGAGCTTTGGCATGAGCACCATCCAGTTCGGTCTGATCCTCGTGTATAACCTGTGCATCGGCAACATCACCCCGCCTGTGGGCAACGCACTGTTCGTGGGCATCAAGGTGGGCCGCACCTCGCTTTCCAAGGTCATGCCGTACATGCTTATGTACTATGTGGCCATCATCGGTGGCCTGCTGCTGGTCACCTTTATCCCGGCAGTGTCTACCGCACTGCCGCAGGCAATGGGCCTGATGTAACGGAGATATTCCCTTCTTATTCTTCTCCTTCTTATAAAAGGCGGTGCCTGCTTTGCGGCGGGCACCGCCTTTTCCTGTCTCTTGCGCAAAGGCAGTCTTATGCGCTATACTATCTGCAAAGGGAGGGAGACACCATGCGCAGACGGACTTTTTTAGCCGGGCTGGGCTTTGCGGCCTTGCAGCTGGCAGGCTGTGCCGCAAAGCTGCAGACCACACCGGACTATGTGCTGACCTATGCCGACAACCAGCCCGCCGGGTACCCCACTACGCAGGGCGCGCAGTATTTTGCCGACCTTGTGCAGCAGCAGACCGGGGGCAAGGTGGTCATTCAGGTCAAGGCGAACGGCGAGTACGGCTCGGAACAGCAGGTGTGGGAACAGCTTGCCATTGGCGGCGTAGATTTTGCGCGTGTGTCGCTCTCGGTGGCTACCGACGATCTGCCCCGGCTCAACGTGCTGCTGCTGCCGTATCTCTACCGGGATGCCGACCACATGTGGCGCGTGCTGGACGGCAGCATCGGGGCTGAGTTTTTGCAGGACTTTACCGCACAGGGACGGATAGGCCTGAGCTGGTACGACGCGGGTGCCCGCTCGTTCTATGCCCGTCAGCCGGTGCACAGCCTGAACGATCTGCAGGGCAAGACCATCCGCGTGCAGAACTCGCAGATCGTGATCGACATGATCCGCCTGCTGGGTGCAGTGCCGGAGACCACGGCGTACAGCGACGTCTACTCGGCGCTTGAGACCGGGCAGATCGATGCCGCCGAAAACAGCTGGCCGGCCTATTATTCCATGGAGCACTACAAGGTGGCGCGGTACTACATGGCCGATGAGCACAGCCGCGTACCGGAGGTGCAGCTGGCTTCCGGCCGCACATGGGATGCACTGCCGGAGGAATACCGGCAGACCCTGCAGGCGTGCGCCCGGGCATCGGCGCAGTACGAGCGCCAGCTCTGGGCACAGGAGGAAACAGCTGCCCGAAAAGCGGCATTGGCTGGCGGGTGCCGGGAACTGCCGCTGCCCGAAGAAGAAATGCAGAGTTTCCGGCAACTTGTACAGCCGCTGTACCGGAAATACTGTGCCGACTATCTGCCGCTGGTGGAAAAGATACAGGCAGAGTGACAACAGAGAAAGGGACGAGTCAAATAAAAAGGCTCACAGCCAAGATCGCCTACCAGCTGGACCCCAGCCGTGCCACCTCCGGTGTGCGATACCATCGGCGAGCTGCTGGAAACGCAGGAGCACTTTTCCTCCACGCCCCACTCCGTGGAACAGCAAACAAGCCAGACCCGCCGGTCTGGCTTGTTTGCAATATCAAAATAAATGTTTCCGCTGAATATACCCAAGGTGCAGCGGAGGACCTTCTGAATCAAAAACTCTCCCTCAGCTCACATATCCATCGGTCACGCTGATGAGGCTGGCATTGCCTTCCAGACTTTCATACACGTTCACGACGGCATAGTGCATCTCAGCACCCGGATAAACCGTGGTAGCTTCGCACAGGATGCGGTAGTTCGTGCCTGCCACGGTCTGGGTGCTCAGCAAGGTCACTGGCACATAATCCACACCTACAAGGCCCTCGGTGGCCTTGTTGAACGCTGCCGTGGCTTCCTCCGTCATGGCGGGGGACTCGGCTTCCTGCCAAGCGCCCACAGCACCTTCTTCATAGTCCAGATTTGTCAGGCACAGTGGATCGCCGATGTCCAGAATTTCTGCTTTGCTCAGCCAGCTGTGCTGTAGCGTGACCACCACATACTCTTCCTGTGCGCCCGGTACGACGACAGTCGCCTTGCACAGAATGCGGTACTGGGTACCGAAGCCGGTGGTGCGGCCTGCCAGCAGGGCTACAGGTGTATAGGAAACGCCCTCCAGACCATCAAAGGCCTGATCGAACACTTTGCGGACTTTCTCGGTCAGTGCTGGGTCGGAAGCACGCTTCCAACTGCTGGAAATACAGTTTTCCTCAGCCACAGCAGAAACTGGTTCCACCGTCTCTGCCGAAAGTGCATATGCCTGTACCGCACCGCCTGCCAGCAGGGAAAGGGCCATCACAGCCGTCATGCAAACAGAAACCGTCTTTTTTTATAATGATATCCCCTCTTCTTATTGTGTGTTGCTGCCGGGGTGTACACCCGGTTTTCGTCGCTACATTCTGGATACGAATGAGCCGCCCTCGGAATTTCACGGGTTTGAAGTATTTTCCCAAAAAAGCTGAGACTGCGCTCTGGAAGGATACAAAACACCCCCGGCACTCGTTTGACAGGAACGAGTACCGGGGGTGCTGCTGTATCAAAATTATTTCAGGTCGAACCGGACGATGACCAGCCGATACCACAGATACGGCACCATGTTCCAGATCATCCACAGTTCCATCAGGATGTAGTTGGGCAGGTCTTTCAGGCGGAAGGGGCGCTTGCCGAGCTGGCCGGAGCGGAGCAGGGCAAAGGCCTCGTGCATCCCTTTGTCCCAGGCCTCACCAAAGCCCTGCTTGTGGAATTTGTAGCACTTGAGCAGATAGCCCAGCGCCAGCGGGATGAAGTTGAGCAGGAGCATGAGCAGCGGCTCGTTCTTGAGCGGGAGCAGGATGCTGTTGCGGCCGCTCTGCTGGCTCTTGAAGGCGTTGTACTTGACGGCACCGGTGCTGGCACCGCAGATGTGGTAGCATCTGGCCGCAGGGCAGAGCACATTTTTATAGCCCGCATTGTTGGCGCGCCAGCTGAGGTCCACGTCTTCAAAGTAGGCGAAAAAGTTTTCGTCGAAGCCGCCGATCTCGTCCAGGATGCTCTTGCGGTAGAGCGATGCGCCGCCACAGGCCGAGAAGATGCGCTTCGTTCTAGTATAGCGGCTGGCCCGGCGGCCGTCGCCGGTCTTACAGGCAAAGCCCATCCAGGTGACGTAATCCCCGGCGTCGTCGGCCCGTTCGCGGTCGAAGTGGCGGATCATCAGGCTCTGCACGGCGAAGATCCGGGGGTCGGTCTCGGCGGTGCGGATGAGCTCCGCCAGCCACTGCGGCTCAGCGAAGGCGTCGTTGTTGAAGAGCACCACGAACTCGCTCTTGGCGCGGGCGATGCCTTGATTGACCGCATGGGAGAAGCCGGTGTTGCGGCCGTTCTCGATGAGGGTGAAGTTCGGGCGGGTGCAATAGCTGCGGGCCTGCTCCAGACTTTCGTCGGTGGAGCCGTTGTCCACGACGATGAGTTCAAAATCCTGTTCGGTCTGGGCATAGATGGACTCGATGGAGTCCCTGAGCCAGCCCTTGCCGTTGATGTTGGGGATGACGATGGTTGCTTTCATATCTACCTGCTCCTGCAAAGTTTCGGTTTCGTTGGTCCTGCTTGAAAGTATACCATAATCTGCACAAAAAGAAAACGGAAAGAACCAACAGACTTTTGTACGAAAACCACAACAGACAAAAGTGTCTTTTGTGCAATCTGCTCCTGAATTGTGACCAAATCGTGTAAAATATGAGAAAAAAGCTGAACAACTGTTTACAAAAGAGTAACAAGCTGGTATACTTTACGGCAGTGAATAACGACGCGATTCAAGGGAGATGGAACAACGTGGAAACTGCACCGCATCACGCATGGAAAAAACTGTCGGCGCTGCTCATGACGCTGGCGCTGATGATGACGCTTCTGCCTGCGGCTCTGGCCGTGGACTTAAACGTTGACGCCGGGTTCTACTTCAAGCAGAGCCGGGGCGGCACCTGCACACTGGCTTCGGCCGCGATGATGCTGCGCCGCCGCGCTTACTTTGATGGTCTGGACGGATGGGTCGATGTGACCGAGAACAGCATCAAGAGCACGGCGTGGGCCGGCGGTCTGTCCCACAGTTTTACATACAATGCGATGCACGTTGGCTACGCCACCCTTCCTTCCGGCAAGGCGGCCAAGACTGAAGCCCTCATCCGAATCTTGCAGGAGCACCCGGAGGGCATCGTCCTGTATGACCGCAGCCAGCCCCACGCGGTGCTGCTGACCGACTACACGAACGGCGTCTTCTACTGCTCAGACCCGGCGAACGGCGTTTCTGCGGGCCGTGTGCCGCTGTCCAGCGCCAGCATCTCGATCGCTGGGGCGTCCTGCTACTGGTACATCACTTCCGATGCCAACGACGACGGCATCGGTCTGGAAGAGCTGGAGGCCGCAGTCGTGGCCGAGGAGACGGCTGCGGAGACGGCCACCGAGACCACCGTGGTGGAACAGACCCCCACGACGGAGACGACGACCCAGAGCAGCGCGTTGAGCTGGCTGGACAGTCTGTTCCAGTAAAAGATACCGAAAAACCGCCGGGTGCAGATCAGATGCACACGGCGGTTTTTTGTCGGCGCGGCGCGGCTCACTGCCGCAGCTGGGTGCCGGGGAAGTAGTGGGCGAGGATCTGCGAAGCCGTCTGCCCCTGCTCGGCCAGCGCTCTGGCTCCCCACTGGCTCATCCCGACCCCGTGACCGTAGCCTCTGGTGGTGAAGAAAAAGCTGCCGTTCTGATACTGCACCGTGAAGCAGGCGCTCCGCAGGCCCAGCGCCTTCCGCAGCGCCGGGCCGGTCACGGTCTGGCCGCAGACGGGCAGAGAGGCTACATAGCCGGAGGGGGTGAGGGCGGCCTCTCCGAACCAGCCCTCCGGCGCGGAGAGGTCGGGCGCGAGGCCCAGCCCGGTCAGGAGCTGCTGCAGCTGTGCGGCAGAGAACGAGACGGTGTAGATGTAGTTGTCGGCGTTCTGGTCGGTGCTGCTGTCCACCGGGATGAGATAGGGGACGGCGGTGCCCCAGACGTTCTCGCTGGCTTCGGTCTGCCCGTTGGAGATGGCAAAATAGCTGGTCCCGGCGGGGGCATCCTCATAGTAAAGCACCTGCGTCAGGACCGAATCCACCAGAGCCGAGAGCCGGGCGTAGTTGGCCTCATAGGCCGTGCCCCAATAGCTGCGGAGGACGGCATCGGTCAGATAGCCCTGCCGCCGGGCCGGGTCGGCGGTGAGCCAGCCTGCGGCGGGGTCCTGTGCGTGGTCCCGGCAGTAGAGGGCGTAGCTGTGGGCCGCGATGGCCTGGGCTTTCAGCGCCTCGTCCGGCCAGGTGATGGGCATTTCCGCCGCCACGGCTCCGATGAGGTAGTCCCGGCGGGGCACCGACACGACCGCGCCATCGCTCTGGTCGGCAATGAGGAAGGTCTCGCTGTCCTGGTCGGAGGGCGGCAGAGAGGCGGCATCGGGCGTTTCCGGTTCCGGGGCCGCGGCGGACGACGCCGGTGCCGAAGGCCCCAGCACGGTTTTTGCCAGCCGGTATCCGGCCAGCGGCAGCAGACTGCCCAGCACGAACAGCACGGCACAGAGCAGAAAAAAGGAACGTTTCATAGCAGCCCCTCCCGGACAGGCAGTTTCGTTTGGGCCAGTGTAGCAGGAACATGCGGAGAAAAAGCGCAGATTTCATCTTCTTCTTGAATTTATTTCACAAAAGCGCTATGATAGATATGTGCCATCAGCGCGGATGGCAGGGAAAGGTATAAGAAATTCGAAACAGAAAGGGGAATCTGCGCATGAACTATCAACATGCAGAAGTGGCAACGCTGGACCCGCAGACGATGCAGACACTCTGCGAGGAGTACATTGCCAACAACTACATCGACCCGGAGACCAGTGAGCGGCTGGGGGTCAAGCGCGGCCTGCGCAATCCGGATGGCACCGGTGTGCTGGCAGGCCTGACCAACGTCTGCGACGTCGTCGGCTACAAAAAGGACCAGGAGGGGCATGTCATCCCCATCCCCGGCAAGCTGATCTACCGCGGTGTCAACATCGAGGAGATCGTGGAAGAAGCCTACCGCAACGACCGCTTCGTCTTTGAGGAGGTCATCTGGCTGCTGCTGTTCGGCAGCCTGCCCACCCAGACCCAGCTGGACGATTTCTGTGCGCTGCTGGCCGAGCACCGCGCACTGCCCGATGGCTTCATGGACACCATGAACGCGCCTTCGCCCAACGTGATGAACAAGCTGCAGCGCTGTGTGCTGGGCCTGTATTCCTACGATGAGCACGCCGAGGACCTGAGCCTGGAGAACATCCTGAACCAGAGCATCAACCTCATTGCAAGCATGCCCACCATGATGGTCAACGCCTACCAGATGAAGCGCCGCTATTACGATAAGCAGAGCATGTTCTTCCATCTGCCCAAGCCCGGTCAGAGCACGGCGGAGCACATCCTCAGCACCTACCGCCCAGACCAGAAGTTCACCCACGAGGAGGCCAAGCTGCTGGATATGTGCCTGCTGGTCCACGCGGACCACGGCGGCGGCAACTGCTCTACCTTCACTGCCCGTGTGCTGTCCTCTTCGGGCACCGACACCTATTCGGCCATCGCGGCGGCCATCGGCGCACTGAAAGGCCCCAAGCACGGCGGCGCGAACCTGATGGTCAACCGCCAGCTGCAGGATATCCTGAAGCATGTCGAGCACCCCGACGATGACGACGAGGTCCGCGAGTATCTCCGCCGCATCCTCCGTAAGCAGGCGGGCGACGGCTCCGGCCTCATCTACGGCATGGGCCACGCGGTCTATACCATGAGCGACCCCCGCGAGGTCATCCTGAAGAACCGTGCCAGACACCTGGCCTACGAGAAAGGCTTTGAGGAAGAGTACAACATGCTGTGCAGCATCGAGCGGCTGGCCCCCGGCATCTTCGCCGAGGAAAAGGGCAGCACGAAGCCCGTCTGCGCCAACGTGGACCTGTTCAGCGGGCTGATCTACAACATGCTGGGCATCTCCGAGGACATCTACACCCCGCTGTTTGCCATTGCCCGTGTGCCGGGCTGGTGCGCCCACCGCGTGGAGGAGGTCATCTTCGCCAACCGTATCATCCGGCCCGCCTACAAGTATCTGGGCGTACGCCAGAAATATAAACCGATCGAGGAACGCTGATGAATCCATTACTCACACTTGTTTTTGTTGTAGGCACGGCACTGGCCCTTGGCCGGGGCCTGGATCTGGGCTTCTGGACCAACCTGGAAAGCGGCCTGTGCAACGCCGGTTCGGTCTGGCTGCGGTATGCTGCGCTGGGCATCGCGGTGCTGGCGAGCCTGTTTGCGGGCCGGAAGCTGGCCCGTGAGCCGAAAAATCTGCAGGGCCATTGCAAACCGTCCGGCATCGTCACGGCGATGGCAGGGGCATTCTTTACTGCCGCAGGATTTTTGCGCTTCGCCGTTGGAATGACTGGCGCAGGCTCGTTTGTTCGCGCGATACTGGAAATTCTGTGTGGCCAGTGGCTGGCCCGGCTGGCGAAGAGCTGGCTGCGGAAGGACTGGCAGCCGCCCACAAAGAGCATGGCCTCCGGCATCTGGGGCACACTGGTGTTCTACTGGTGCGTTCTGAGCCGCTTCATGGAGAACAGCTCCAGCTGGCACCGCGTTTCACCCACGGCGCAGGTCTGGGTGCTGCTGGGAATGCTCGTCTTTCTGTCCAGTCTGGTGCGGGCGCTCTGGTTGCCCGAAACGTCGGATGGGAAAGCCCTGTGCGCCTCCGGTCTGGCAGCCTTTGTCCTCGGATTCTGCTGGGAGCTGCCCCAGACCCTGACGCTGGCGATGCCCTCACAGTTCGTCCTCACGGCGCTGCCCTCCATCTTTTTTGGTCTGGGCATGGCCTGCCTTGGGACGCTGGGCGTGTTCTGCACCGTGCGCACCGCAGGGCCTGCGGCCAGAAAGAAGTAAAGGCCAGCACTCTGTTGGCTGAATTGCTGAAAACCGGCCCAGATAAGGGACAAAAATCATACAAAAGCCAAAAAGTGAACAAACGAGTTGTTAATTTTTTAGCAGACACTTGAAACTTTTCGCGTTTTGGACTACAATAAAGATACCGTGAGATTATCCGATAAAAAAGGGTAAGAACATTTAGGAGGTATTATTAACATGGCTGTTAGAGTTGCTATCAATGGTTTTGGTCGTATTGGCCGTCTGGCTTTCCGTCAGATGTTTGATGCTGAGGGTTACGAGGTCGTCGCAATCAACGACCTGACCAGCCCCAAGATGCTGGCTCACCTGCTGAAGTACGACACTGCTCAGGGTTCCTTCTGCGGCAAGATCGGCGAAGGCAAGCACACCGTCGAGGCTACCGAGGATTCCATCATCGTCGACGGCAAGGAGATCAAGATCTATGCCGTTAAGGACGCAAAGGATGCTCCCTGGGGCGAGCTGAATGTTGATGTCGTTCTGGAGTGCACCGGCTTCTACACCAGCAAGGAGAAGAGCATGGCTCACATCCAGGCTGGCGCAAAGAAGGTCGTCATCTCTGCTCCCGCAGGCAACGACCTGAAGACCATCGTCTTCTCCGTCAACGAGAAGACCCTGTCCGCTGAGGATCAGGTCATCTCTGCTGCTTCCTGCACCACCAACTGCCTGGCTCCCATGGCCGACACCCTGAACAAGACCTATCCCATCGTTTCCGGCATCATGACCACTGTTCATGCTTACACCGGCGACCAGATGATCCTGGATGGTCCTCAGCGCAAGGGCGACCTGCGCCGTGCTCGTGCTGGCGCACAGAACATCGTCCCCAACAGCACCGGTGCTGCCAAGGCCATCGGCCTGGTCATCCCTGAGCTGAACGGCAAGCTGATCGGCTCTGCTCAGCGTGTGCCTGTTCCCACCGGCT
>OLNW01001629.1_pt1 | contig 21385 bp, 14 predicted proteins | sample 1672121 | NCBI WGS metagenome assembly OLNW01 (sample SAMEA3136648, study PRJEB25190) | human gut metagenome
CTTCCGATCTGATTTTCTTCTCTTTCAGCTGCGGATATTTTTCATAAAACTGTTTCCTGTAAGACTCCATCTTTTCCGGATCAAAATATCCGTCCAGACGTGCAAGTCCTAATGGAAGGATCTGTGACGGATCGATGCCAAAGACTTCCTCATATACATGTATCAGACCTTTTCCGCCGACGATTGCATAATCATACTGTCTGTGACATGAATCCAATGGCAGTGGAGACCCTGTCTTGCCAAATCTTGAATACCCAACGGACTTAAATCCAACACCTGCATGCCAGAGCTGAACCAGTGTCGTATCCTCTTTCAAATGGATCGTCTTAAAAATCGGTACATAATCATCTACGAAGATAAAATCCTGTTTCGGGATCATCCATAATAATCTGGACCAGAACAATAACGTCTTCCACTTACTCTGCTGCAGAGTCTTCGAGAAAGAATAGCTGATCTTATACGTCTGATCCAGTCCTCTCTCTTTCATTCTGTCATCCAGTGCTTTTAAATTGCCTCCAATCGGTGTTCTCGTCTCTGACAGCAGCAGGATATGTTTTCCGTCTTTCTTCCTGAATGCCGCCAGAATATGATATGCCGTATCGATGCCTTTTTTTAACACAATAAACATCGCTTTTTTCAAAAGCTCTTTCAGGCTTCCCGTCTCGATCAGAATATTCCTTCTTGCATTCTTCCTGTTTTTCATCATGTAAGTCGTATGGATCGCACAGACCATCTGTCCTTCCGCTTCTTCTGCTATATTCAGAAGTTTCCCTTTATTCTGTTGTTCCATGGACGTCAGAATCTCTGAAGGATCTTTCACTGCAAATGTAAGCACATAACCATAGATTTCTTTTCCATAACGGAACACCTTATCCATCTGTTCCAGTTTATATCCGCAGGACGGCCTGATCTTCACAAAACGAAACTGCCCTTCTGCTTCTGCCATAATATACCATTTATCATTTTCCAACAATTTAACGTCTGGAAAATTCACAACATTCAGTACACATTTCTGATCCTTCACCTGAATTGGATACTGTTTTCCCTTCAGGTTGCTGATATAGAAATGATAAGATTCTGTCTCTTCGCCTTCGAATAAAATGTAAAGATATATGTTCTTCCAGTACATATCTGAAATATATATGTCTTTTTTCATTTAAATCCTCCCTGTCTGCATGAGAAAATCAACCAGCTTTTCAGTAGCATGATCTGTCTCCTGTATGTATTTATTTATAAATGTACGGATCTCGTCCATATGAAAATCATCCTTCTGGATCGCTTCCATGATTTCCGCAGGATTCTTTGATATAACTCCCTTTACTTCTTTCATATAATCGATCGCGAATCCTCTTTTTTGCGTGTATTCATCAAAGTCAAAAATATAATAGCACAATGGGAGATCCATTACTCCTGCCTCGTAGATTACACAGGAATAATCACTGATTACATAATCTGCAACAAACAGCGCATCAAAAGTCGAGAATCTTTTCAGATCCCATACATTCTCCCGGTCAATCGAAAATTTGGAAAGCGGATGCAGTTTGACGATCAGATCATAGTCTTCCGGAAGATATTCTACCAGTCCGTTCAACGCATCTTCCATTAATCGTTCATTTTTCCTGAAAGTCGGACAATATAAAATTCTCTTTTTATTTCTGAGTTCCGGATATCTGCCGAAAATCTTCTCCTGCATTTCTTTCTTATACACACTGCTTTTCAGCAGATCATATCTCGGCAACGGGCAAATAAACGCTTTGCTTTCATCACACCCGAACCCTTTGGCAAGATGATCCTGATAATTTTCTGAAGCCGAAACGAAATAATTGTAATTTGCATGCATATGCATGCTCTCCGCCAGTTTTCTGCTGCTTCCTTCCTGGCTGTCCAGAGCTGTATAGCCAAAGAGTTTCATCGTTCCCATAGAATGCCACATCTGAATCACTTTCAAACTTTTCCGGTGTTTCAAAAGACTCACAACAATGCAGTATGTATCCAGAAGTACTACTTTGGACGTAGCAATATGATACATCTGAACAAACATGTGAAATCCATACTTGATCTTGTCAAATACGGTCGCCTTCACACCTCCATCCAATGTTCTGCACAAAACGACTACTTCTGTTAACGGAGACTTTTTCTTTATCTCCTGTTCCACAAGCTGAAAATCAATAGACGGTTCGTTTCCCTGACGGGAAATCATAGTTACCTTATTTTTCACCGGGCATAACTTGATGAACTGATAGATGCACTGTAAAAAGAAGGTTGCTATATTAATCAAATATTTCATTTTATATTAAATCCTTTATTTTTAAATTAAAATCTTCTCAGATACACGGATTTCTCCGCACTTTGTGCTCCCGAAATCCTAAAAACATTCGAATTCCACCCTGTCGGGCTACATTCTCATGTTTTACGGGTTGCAAGGTCATGTATCTTCATGCAAGCATGAAATACATGACTTTATTTATCTTCTCAGATACACGGATTTCTCCGCACTTTGTGCTCCCGAAATCCTAAAAGCATTCGAATTCCACCCTGTCGGGCTACATTCTCATGTTTTGCGGGTTGCAAGGTCATGTATCTTCATGCAAGCATGAAATACATGACTTTGCAACCCTTGTATCTACATATTTTTTTATTATAATATATTTTTCGTCATTCTTCAACATTGCAATAAAAAGCTTAATAGAAAATAAATATTTAAAAAGAGAGAAACATGTCATTTTAGGATCACTTGTTTCTCTCTTTCTTATTAACTGATTACATTTTATCTATAAGATTTAAAATTTTATATCCATAATTTTCCGCTGTTGCCCAGCCGGTTCCGTTTGGATTTTCTTTTGCACCGAGAATTTCTACGAATTTTGCAGCACCTTTTGAAACGTATTGGAATCTCGGATCTACAAGATTATGTTTGAGATTCTTTTCTGTTGCTGTTTCATCTGCGTAAGCTCTCAGATGCTGAATCTGGGCTCTGACTCCTTCTCTTACATTTGAGAAAGATGCACCCTGGGCTCCGCCTCCTGTTGCTCCAAGTCCCGCAAAATTGTATTGTTCGACTTTTACATCACCATTGAATTTCAGATAACCTGTTTCGATCATCGCCTGGCACCATGCCACCTCTGCACGGATCCCTTCATCGTTGGCTTCTTCATAAAAGATTTCTGCAAACTGCTGAATGTCTTTCGCTCCGCCTTTGGCTAACTGCTGTGGATACTCTGTAGTTGCATACTTCTTATAAAGATTCACCATCTGTGCTACAGTTACTTTTGATGTTCCAAGAATCTGATATGCACTTCCCGAAACTCCGACCGTATCATAATAACTCCAGTATTCGCAACTGTATTGATTTTGTTTTGCCTCGTTGAACTTTCCTTTATAAGCACGCACTGTATAACTGTACTCAGTCCCATCAAACTTTGCTGATGTATCTGTGTATTTAGCACCTGTTACTGTGCTGATCCACTTCCAGCTTTCCGTTCCTGTTTTTCGATAAATCGCATACCCGGATGCACCAGACACGGTCCCCCAGCTCACTTCTATTCCCGTATTAGAAATCTTTGTCTTATTTAAAACAGGAGTTCTAATATACTTCGCCTTTAATCCAGACGGATCATAACCACTCCACCAGGATGCATTGTACTTGTTCTTGGAAGCTCCATCATAATTACCTCTGTACGCACGTACAGTATAGCAATATTCTTTTCCCACATCAATTCCGTTTTTATCTGAATATGTAGTCTTTGTTGTCGTATCGATCATCTTCCAGTCTCCACTGGATGTCTTACGATAAACTGCATATCCTGATGCACCGGCTGACTCTTTCCATTTTACACTGATTCCCTGAGAAACTGCCGTTGTCTGGATCAATGCAGGAATTGCAGTGTATACAAATTTCACACCTTCCGTCTGATAATAACTCCAATACTGACTGCTGTATTTATTAGCTGTAGCCGTTTTCAGACTTCCCTTATAGGCACGTACTGTGTAATAATATGTTTTTCCGCTCATCAGATTTGCTGGATCAACATACTCTGTCTTTTCTGTTGTGGTAATCATTTCCCAGCTTCCACCAGAAATTTTTCGGTAAACCGCATATCCAGATGCTCCTGATACGGACTGCCAGCTGGCCTTTGATCCTGATGCTGTTGCTGTCACTGTCTTAAGCTGAGGTGTTGCAATATACTCGCTTTTTACACCTTTAGAATCATAATGGCTCCAATATTCTGCATTATATCTTTTTTCTATTGCTGTAGCAGCATTCCCGCGATATGCACGAACGGTATAATAATACTCCACCGTAGATTTTGCATTCTTGTCCTGATACGATACAGAAGACGTAGTTCCAAGCAGTTCCCATCCGGCATTTCCACTCTTACGATAAACTTCATATCCGCTTGCGCCTGTCACAGCATTCCATTTCACTTTAAAACCAGAATTTGCTATTTCAACTGAAGTCAGCTGAGGAGTATTCAAATAAACTGCTTTTGCTCCGTTTTTATCATATCCGCTCCAGTATTTACCGCTGTATTTATTTGCTGTTGCTGTTTTCAGACTTCCTTTATATGCACGGACCGTGTAATAATAAGTCGTATTATTGGACACATTCTTATCTGTATACTTGGCATCCGTTGTTGTAGCAAGCATCTTCCAGCTGCCATTCACAGTTTTTCGATAAACTGCATATCCCGATGCACCAAACACCGTTTTCCATTTCACTAAAATTCCACCCGCTGCTGTGGAATTTCCCTTCAACACCGGAGTTACAAGATGATCCAGTCTCGTCGCCTGCACGCCCGTTCCATCATAATAGCTCCAGTATTCTGCATTATATTTATTTGATAACGCCTCAGATCTGTTTCCGTGATAAGCACGCAATGTATAATAGTATTTTGCACTTTCATCCAAACTGCTCTGATCGGTATATTCCAGACTTGTTGTGGTTCCGATCATGCTCCAGTCTCCGCTGCCTTTTTTGCGATAAACCGCGTATCCGGTTGCCCCGCTCACAGCTTTCCACGTAACCTTTATTCCTTCTTCGTTCTCCTGCGCTTTGCTTACTTTCGGAGTGGTCATATAGAATGCAACCGTTCCATTTGCATCATAGGAAGTCCAGTATGCCGCCTTGTATTTATTGGATAATGCCTGCGACTTGCTTCCTTTATATGCACGGACTGTATAATAATACATGGTTCCTGAATCCAAATTCTCAACCGCATCTGCATAACTTTTCGAACTGGTTGTACCGATCATGCTCCAGACCTGTCCTGCTTCTTTTCGGTAAACTGCATATCCCGATGCACCTTTTACGCTCTTCCAGCTTACATTGACTGTATCTTTCGCTGCTTTTGCAATATTCAACTCAGGGGTATTTCCCCAGCTTTCATCCTCTTTTCCTTTACTCAGGCCAAGATACTTTGCAATCCCTGTAGCATCAGCTACTCCCAGTTTCTGCAAACCTGATTCTGTTTTCAGGAATTTGTTTACATCATTTTCATTTGTTAAAAATGCATGTTCCACAATGATTCCCGGAATTCCGGCTTCTTTTGCATAAATCTGGACGGAAAAATAATCCGATTTTGATCCATCCGGATATGTCTCATCAATCGTTGAATCTTTACTGTAAATTTCTGTCGGTCGCATATTGACACCAACAGCTTTTAATTCTTTTAATATCGCCTTTGCAAGCTCGGTTCCTTCTTCTGCAACTCCAGGTTTCCAGTTTTTGTTTGGAACGATAACTTCTGCTCCATTGGATCCAGAAGATGACGCTGAACTGTTCAAATGGATACTGACATAAATATCCGCCCCTGCTTTCACTGCAGCCTGTACACGTTTTCCTATATCGTCACCGGAAGATGTGCTGTTTGGATTCGGGCATGCCGCTGTTGTTCTTGTCATATAAACAGAAACTCCGGAATATTTTTCCAGTTCTGTTTTACAATAGTTCGCAATCTTAAGAGTCAGAACTTCTTCTTTCAACCCGCCGATTCCAGAAGCTCCTGCATGGGTTGAATCATGTCCTGGATCCAGGGCTACTACATATTTTCCTGCTTTTGTCTTTGTATCTGCCAGCTTCTGAATCTGAGCTGCCACAGCTGCCATAGAACCTGCAAGCACGGATGTGGATCTTGAAGCTGTCATTGAACCTTTCTCTTCTGAAGATGTCTGCGCAGATAAGTCTGTCTCATCTTCCGCATTTTCCAAAGCATCTTTGATTTCTTTGACCGAAGTCTCCGGGTTCTCAGAATTGATCTCTACAACCGTTGCACTCACTGCGCCTGCATCTTCTATCTGAGCTGCCTGTGCTTCTGCCGTTTCCTGATCCAGAGGTTTCAGATCCTCCAGACCATCGTACTCTCTGTTTACACCAAACTGAGCTTCCATTTCATAATCAGAAAGTATTTCTTTATGTTCACCACTTTCATCTGTAACCAGCAGATCTACAACATTATAAATTCCTGTCGTAGATTCATCCTTATACTCTTTTTCAAACAAATAAAGATTCTCTACATTTACTGTAGATTCCCACAGCTCTGTCTCTCCATCCTGATTCTCAACTTCCAGTACAGCAGACTGAACCTGTTCTGTTCCGTCTCCATAAGAAACTGCGATACGTTCTGTTCCCGGTGTTTCCAGATACGGAGTTTCGACAAAAACATAATTAATCTGATCTTTATTCTTTTCAATTACACTTTCTTCAAATACCTCTTGCTTACTTTCCTCTCCTTCAGCTTCCGCATTACCAGAAACAGCTTCTGCATCCTGCTTCTCCTGCACCTGATTCTGTTCTGCTTCTCCTGCCAAATTCTGGTTCTCTTCTTTCAAAGACTCCTGCCCTGCATCTCCAACAGATGTCTGATCTTTACTTCCTTCTCCAGACTCAGCCGTTCCATTCTCTTCTGCATATGTAATTTCTACCGGAAAACAACTTGTAATCATACAGGATACCATTAGCATTGCCATCAGTTTTTTCAAACTTTTTTTCATTCTCTTTGCTCCTCTTTCATCACTGTTTGTACAGTAACATAAACAGTGATCGTTTTTTCTCCATTACTTGCTCCCTTACAATTCAATTCTGCCCACATATCCGTCGAGGTTTGCTCCATCTCCTGTATCCGGTACGTTCCCCTCTTCTGTCAGCTTGATTTTTTCGCACGAATAAGCATCCAGATAAGTATCCACAATACATGCTAAAATTTCTTCTGTTCCTGTTGTCCCCATACTCCGGATTCTGTCTCCTGTTGCCGAATTAAAGTCCAGCTCCATCCTATTGGATTCCTCATCCACAGTTATCCCAAGCAATTCACATTCTTCTGTGATAATCCCTGTGTTCTGAAGACAAGTCCATATTTCCTGTTCATCTTTTACTTCCGTTTCTTCTGATTCCAGCTGACCAGTTTCATCATTAATATAATAGATTTTCACTGTTCTAACCTGCTGCTTTTCTTCAGAATCGTCTTTCGTATCCTCTGTTGTATCTGATTTCTGTTCGTTCTTTTCTTCCTGGTTCTTGTCTGTCCCACCTTCTGTTTCAGAATTTTCTGTTTTAGGCTCCTCAGTTTCTGAAGTTCCTTTAGCATCTTTTACATTCTCTTCTTTTGCAGACTCATCAACAGACGGAACTGTCTTACTTCCGCACCCCACAGCCAAAAACGCTGCTGTCATAACAATACCCATCAGATTTAAGATTTTCTTACGTTTCATGTTTCCCCTTTCTTTCTTAATTTAAACTCCACCTTATCTTTTTCCATAGTAACAATTTACCAAATAAGATGCAACAAGTTTTTGCACAAAAAAGAAGAGTATATGATTTTTCCACATTCCTGTTCACACATAATCTGTAAACAAATGATTTTCACTTTCATACACTCTTCTTTCATATTAAAGTCTGTCTTAAAAATCATTCCTGCAATCTACATATCACAAGAGCATTTTTTATACATGACCTAATTCAAGCTTTCTCCGTCTTCCTGGATTCTTCCTTCTTCAACTACATTAACTTCATCAATAATCTGCTGTACAGAATCCTCATCCGGAATTGTAACATACAGCGACTGTTCTGATGAAGAATAACAATATTCTCGTGAAGCTGTTCCTGTTGCAGCCACAGACTTAATGGTCCATGTAGCCCCTTTACTTAACTGATATTTGATCAATGCATTAATCTGACTCTGGGAAACATTCGTCTCAAGTCCTGTTCCCACTTCGTCCATCAATGTATTTGCTTTCAAAAGCATGGTCGGTGAAATCACTTTCTTCAGCATCGCAGTAATTACCGCCTGCTGGTTCTTACCTCTCTGATTATCTCCATCTTCAAGATTCTTTCTCTCACGGCTGAATGCCAGTGCTTCTTCACCATCAAAATGATTCATGCCCTGCTTTACATCCATTACCACACCGGAATTCGGACTGGTTGTAAATGCATACTCTGAATTCACATCAACTCCTCCAAGTGCATCCACAATATTAATCATAGATGTAAAATTAAGACGCACATAATAATTAATGTCTGTCTCATACAACTCACCAAGTGTTCTCATTGATGCATCTATTCCATAAATCCCCGCATGCGTCAGCTTATCACTGATTCCGTTCGACACACCTGGAATTGGCACAAAATAGTCGCGTGGTGTTGTAACCAACAGGATCTGACAGGTCTGTGGATTCACTACTGCAATAATATTCACATCACTTCGACTGGTCTGATCAATTTCCCCATACACATCAATTCCACTGATATAAACTGTAAATGGTTCTTTTGTAATATTCGAATTAGAGGTGCCAAAATCCAACTCCGTGCGGATATCATGGCGATAAATAATCTTCACATTACTGCTGTAATTATCAAACGCTTCTTCCAAATTCTGTGTATATGCCTGATTATATACAATTGCATCAACTTCTCCGTCATGCAGTTTCTGCGCCTGTTGCTGAATGGAATCACATTCTGTCATCTCGATCGATTTGCTGCCCAGCTCATTTTCAATATCTAAAACTGCTGCCTGCATGTTGTCAGCTCCCCGCTGGAACTGCACACCGAAATTATAATTTGCAGCATCCGTCAAGGTTTCAGCCGGATCATCCGCTAATACAGCAACAACCATCTTGTCAACTTTCAATCCACCGTTTGCAATCTGGCTGATCATATTATTTGTTTTGGCAATGTAATAGGATCCTATCATCAGACAGAAAATAATCACAAAACTGATGATCTTTCCGATTGTACCTTTTTTTCTTCTGGCAACCTGTGTATTTAATGTAAGTGACCATAAGAAAAACAGAAACGCTCCTACAATCATAAGATAATTCATCGGTAAGATATTTAACAGTACAAGAACTACCATAAAAATGATGCTAAATAATGCCTGTAGAATAATAAATGCATTTCCTGTCCTGTTACGTTGTGAACGCTTTTCATACCGGTCTGCTTTTTTCTTCCTTCTGCCGGAATCTCCGGCTGCTCTGCGTTTTCTTGACATATAAAAACCCTTTATCCTGTTAGTATGTCGTCACAATTATGACTTTTTAATCTTATCTTAATACAAATTTAAAATATTTAACATGTACAATCAAAAATTATAACAGTTATGACATCATTTGTCAATTTATTCTCCAAGTCCATCCATCACAAGACCTGTTATCTCCGCCAGAGCTTCCTCTTCATCCTCACCATCACAGATAATCTCAATCTCATCGCCGCTTTTTATACAGGCCCCCAGCACACTGAGAACACTTTTTGCATTCGCTGTTACATCTTCATGTTTTCCTTCTTTGTGAATCAAAATTTTACTTTCGTACTGCATTGCAGTTTTGCAGAACCCGCCGGTCTCAGATGCAGTCCGGTCGGATTTTTTATAATCACTTTGCTGCTAACCATTCTAGTTTTCCTGCCTTTCTACTCACCCTGTTCACTATTCTGTTCTTCATCCTGCTCATCGCCCTGATCTTTCTCCTGAAGCGTGAGCTGTATTGTGACAGCTTCTTTCAAAGTCACACCCTCTGGCACATTTACTTCCACCGGTACTTCATAATCACCCGGCTGTGTATAATTCTGCAGATTCACAGAAACCGCATTCGTGATATCCATTGCATCCAGAATATCCTGTTCTCCCTGGAACGTCATAGGCACTTCCGCGTCCGGTGCATACTTAACCTGTAAGCCATCTGCCAGATTATTAAGCTTGATAGATGCGACCATAAAATCAATGGTCCTTGTTCCCTCCTGCTCTATCATAGCAGTAGCCGTAACTTCACCGACTGCGCCTTCTACCAGCTCCACGCCTTCCGGCAGATAAGGGATCACATTCACTGTTTTCTCTACTTTTTCTGTAACCCCACTTATATCAATCTCCGTATCTGGTATATCAATTTCATCAATTGTATCCAGAATCTCTTTCTTTCCACAGATCTGAATGCTGGCAGGTTCACTCGTACATTCTGTAAATTTATATCCATCAGCCGGTGTTCCGGAAACATTAAAGCTCAATGGAACACTCTTCGTCTCAAGAACTTCCACATCCACCGTAATCCCCTCATCGCCCAGATTATTGGTCAGCTGGCTCTGGCTTAATTCATTTCCGTTCTTATCATACAGTTCAAGTGTTGCATCTTTCTCTTCATCTTTTGAGATACCGTCAACCTGAATTTTAGCAACTACTTTATCAATCTCCTCAATCTTAGACTGGGCACCGGTAATTGTAATCTTTTCAGGACTCACTTTCATCTCGCCCAACATGTATCCGTCTCTCGGTGTTCCTGTTGCGCTAACTGTAATTGTAAATACAGCTTTTCCTGTCTTTTCTGTCTTGATCTGCAGATTCTTTGGTACAGAATCCGCTGACTGATACTCTCCACTGTATTTCGGGATAGTGATCTTGATCGGAACAAGTCCTGTATGTGCATCCATCTCTTTAATGTCAGCCGTTGCGACAATGTCATCAGAATCAATCTGTTGAATCACAGAACGCTTCGCATAAACTACAACGCTCACTGTCTGATCACCGATCACCTGATAAACTTCACCACCTTGTGTAATAATATCCTCATTTGCAAACTGAACATTAATATTCGAAAATGTCCCTCTGGTAATCGGATTATCCACATTGGCAACAATCAGCCACAGAAACGCAGCAAACACAAACGCAATGATCTTCAATGTAAGGTTTGTCGTCAGTTTATATTTTTTCATACATTGCGCCATCCTTTCCGTATAGTGAACTTCCTCTTTTTCTCTGCATTCCTATACTGGATCTGGCCTAATCTCTTTCTGAGTTCTTCCGCATTGATTCCACGGAAAAGTTCTCCTCCTGCCGCAAGAGATACAAGTCCTGTCTCCTCCGATACAACAATAATCAATGCATCACATACTTCACTCATTCCAAGTGCTGCCCTGTGTCTTGTTCCAAGATCCTTGCTGATCGTCATATTATCTGACAATGGAAGGTAGCAGGTCGCCGATGTGATTCTGTCTCCCCTTATGATCACAGCTCCGTCATGCAGTGGTGTATTGTGTTCAAAAATATTGATCAGTACCTGTGAAGAAACTTTACAGTCCAGTTCGATTCCTGTCATCTCATATTCCGTCAGCTGAATCGCCTGTTCAACTACGATCAGCGCACCTGTACAGACACTTCCCATGGCATAACATGCCCTTACAATGCTGTCCAGCGTTTCATCTGTAAAACGCTGGTTTTCACGATTTTTATCAAATGGATTGATATTGCTGAATAAATTCTTCTCTCCCAGTTTTTCCAGTGCACGCCGCAGTTCCGGCTGAAATACGACAACCGCCGCGATTGCAAGAACACTGATGGAAGCCCGGGCAAGATATAAAATTGTATTCATCTGGAAAACCCACGCCAGTAAAATAAATAACGCCAGCATCAGTATTCCACGCAGTAACATCCATGCCTTTGTATTCTTAATCCACAACATGATCTCATACACGATTACCGTGATGATCAGGATCTCAATCACATCAATCACCTGTATATGTGGCAGATACATACCATTTGTGTAATTTTCAAGAAACGATTTGATCCATGCCATCATCCAAGTTCCACCACCTTATTAATCTCTGAGCATTTTCTCTGTACCTGTTCACAGTTTCTGTGCCACTCTGCTCAATTGTTCGTCTGTTCTTTATTGTTTCGTCTGTTGCTTATTATTATCCAGTCCCAGTTCTTCACTCAGACTTTTTGTCAGAAGAATCTCTTCTGCTGTTTTCGACTCAGCCGGTTTTTCTTCCGTCTGAATTTCCTGTGTCTGATGTTCTGTGATATGTTTTACTTCTTTCTGTGGCACATGTACCTCAATCTTAGGTACAGCCTTTACATAATAGTAATATTCGTCATCTTCAAACTGTACATGCTCTGTTCTTGTATAATCTACCGAAAAGAAGAAGAATTCCAGAATCAGGCCGAGAACAAAACCGAGCATTGCACTGGAAATCATAATAGAATAAGACAGATGAAGTCCAAGCATCATATCTGCGGTCGCTCCTGCAGCAACACATACTACTGCTCCTGCGGCAGATGCGATCTTCCATGCATGATCCACAGAACGGTTGCGGATTACATTTACAAGCAGAACCCCGATCACAATGATCAGTACCATCAGCCACATCTCTCTGTTATCTAAAACCTGTTTTATAAAATTCATCAGTCCATCCAAAAGATTTCCGGCTCCCGCTTCCTTCAACGCTGTTGCAGATGCTTTCACAAAATGAATCATATAGTAGACAATCACTCCACAAGCAACCGGTACCACACATACCGGTGTTCCAAGCAATCCGAATATAACCGGAATGATAAACGGAATTTTAAATCCCATCGCAAGTGCCGCTATCAGAAGCATCCATGCCTTTCCTGGCGTAAAACGGAAATAAAATATGTACATTATCAGAAACAGTAACGCTGATACCAGCGCGATCGGTATGGACAATGCATAAAAATGTACCAGAACAAGGATACAGGCCGCCAGAGCCATCACCACTGTTGGGAAAAAAGCACAAACAACCGCCATTCCAACTGTGCACACAAGGGACGATGCAGATTTCATAAACCCGACATTGGAATTAATCATCCCAAACACCAGCAGTCCCATAATAAATTCAGCAAATTTAATGATATACGAAGAGTACGACGCATAAACCTGCTTTATTCTCTCTCTCAAAACGAATAAACTGTTCATAAACTGTCTTTCTCCTTTTTATACATTTTCTGAAGTCGTGAAAGATCCCGATAATATTTTTTCATATTTTCCTTTGCATGTTTATGCTTCTTTCGGTAAAAAACAGCGGCTCCAACTCCATATGCAATCAGAATAACAATATACAAGCCAACTGCTATCCCCATCAAAATCAGCATTTTTAGAATCGTCAGTCCTTCAAGTAATATCTCCATTGTACAGATTGCAAATAAACCAACTGCAATTCCATATCCGATCGTAACCCAGATCAACGTGATCCAGACATGTAGACTTGTATAGTCTTTCCTGTAGTATCCACTGATCTGCAGGTCTTCTTCTGCCTGTTTCTTTTCATAAATCGAAATTTTTGTCATTAGACGGATTCTTTTCTCGTCGATCATCCCGGTATCCTTCCCCTGAAATGTATCTGAAAAGGCTCTCCTTTCATCCGTATGCCACACTTTACAGGAACTATTGTGACGCACATATAACAATAAGCTTTTTCAGGCACACGCCAGAATGTATTCACAGTCTCTGCCCATTATTTTTAAGTATATCATATACTCATCTTCCTTGTCCAATGCTTACCGTTAAAAAATATACATTTTGAGCTCCTGCTTTTCGCAGCAGTTTTGCAGCCTGCTCAATCGTACTTCCAGTTGTATAAATATCATCGATAAGCAGTACATTTCTACATGGTTTCCAGGCTGAAGACACTCCGAAAGCACCCTGCAGATTCCTGCGTCGTTCTTTACCATCCATTTCTTTCAGGGGTTTTGTATTCCTGATCCTGTAGAGTACGTTCCTGTTTATCGGAATTCCTGTTTTCTGTGCAAGTTGTTCCGCGAGAAGTTTCGACTGATTAAATCCTCTCTTTCTCCTCCTCACCCGATGAAGCGGAATGGGAATAATTTCTTCAATTCCCCAGGTTTTCAGCTGCTTTGCATATTTTGTATCCATTTTTTCAGTGAATATTTCTGCATAACAGCGGCGGTTATGATATTTAAAACGGTACAGTGCCCCGGACACAGGTTCCTGATGCAGCCATACGCTTCTTCCCGCCCGATACCATGATTTTCTTCCGGTACAGTCGGCACAAAATTCCTCTTCTTCACTTTTCAAAGTTTTTCCACAGTGCATACAGTGCGGCTGCGTTACATATTTTATTTTAGATTCACATTCTGAGCAGATCCCGGCACGGTTAATTTCTTCACAGAACGGGCAAACCGTTGGATAGAGTAGTTCACTGATCTTGTTCTGTATCCACTTCCCTTTGTTTACTGTTTGCTTTATATTTTGTATCCATTTTTGTTTTTTATTTATTTTCTCTTCCTTTTTCTTTAGAACTCCCGAATTCTTTCGTCCAGGCTGGTATATCGTCCCTGTTCGCTTTTGTTTTGTATCATTTCCTGAAATGTCGCTTCACTCCCCACAATTGTAAGACATTTTTTTGCTCTGGTAACCGCGGTATATAAAAGATTTCTGTTATAGAGAAGTTTTGGTCCCGGAAGTAATGGGATGATCACTGCCGGATATTCGCTTCCCTGTGATTTATGTACAGTAATCGCATAGGCCAATTCCAGTTCTTCAGTCAGATCAAATCCATATTTTACCTTTCTTCCTTCGTCAAACTCCACTTCTACAGTCTCTTTGTATTCATTAATTTCTGTGATCACACCCATATCTCCATTGAATACCCCTACACCTTTGTCAACTGTAAGGCCAAATTTGGTGCATACTTCCCACTCAAGCTGGTAATTATTCTTGATCTGCATTACCTTGTCGCCTTCTCTGAACAATCTTCCATTAATCTCCCGCTCCACCTTTTTATCCTCCGGTGGATTCAGGTACTGCTGAAGAATTCCATTCAGTCGTTCCACGCCAAGCAGCCCCTTTCTTGTCGGAGTCATGACCTGGATTTCATTCGGATGTGCCTGCACATACTTCGGTAGTTTCTTCTGTATCAATGTAATCACAACACTGATGATTGTATTCGCATCCTGTCTTCTCAGGAAAAAGAAATCTCTGCTCTTATTGTCCGGCACAACCGGTTCTCCCGCATTGATCTTATGCGCATTCACGATAATATCGCTCTCTCCCGCCTGTCGGAAAATCTTTGTCAGTGTTACAACATGAAATTTTTCAGAAAGGATAATATCTTTCAGAACGCTTCCCGGACCAACGGAAGGAAGCTGATCCACGTCTCCTACAAGAATCAGACGTGTTCCCGGAATAATTGCAGAAAGTAATGCATGCATCAGATTCAGATCCACCATAGACATCTCATCAATAATAATGACATCGGCTTCCAGCGGATTATCTCTGTTTCTCATAAATCCACCCGTATTCCCCTCTTCCTCCGGATTTCCACTCACTTCCAATAATCGATGGATTGTCTGTGCCTCATACCCGGTCGCTTCTGTCATTCGTTTTGCTGCCCTTCCTGTCGGTGCCGCAAGGAGAATACTCATATTTTCACTTTCAAAAAACTGGATCATCGTATTGATCGTTGTTGTTTTTCCTGTACCCGGCCCTCCGGTAAGAACAAGTAATCCATGTTTGATCGATTCAATCACTGCCCGGTGCTGCATTGGATCCAATTCTATCTTTTCTTTTTTCTCTACTGCCCGCAGTCTCTTTTCCATCATGTCTTCCGGCATCTTGCAGTCAATGTCGAGATCATTCAACATCTTAGCTGCATTCAATTCCAGATAGTAATAATGTGAAGGATACACCCGGATTTCCCCTTCTTTTTCCTTCATCACGGTCTTTCTCTCAATACAAAGATCCATCACATACTTTTCTATATTCTGAATCTCCACTCCGAGCAGTCGTCCGGCGCGATACGTCAACACTGACTGCGGAAGATAAACATGCCCTTCATTTACCGCCTGCTGAAGTGTATAAAAGATTCCGCTTCTGATCCTGTAATCAGAATCTGTATGAATTCCAATTCTGGATGCAATTTCATCCGCTGTCTTAAATCCGACTCCTTCAATATTATCTGCTAACTGGTATGGATTCTCCTCCAGAACCTGATATACTTTCATTCCATAATGTTGATATATTTTTGCTGCCAGTTTAGTAGAGATACCGTATTTCTGCAAATAAATCATTGCCTTACGCATATCTTTCTTTTCTTCCAGCTGCGATGCAATCTCTCTTGCCTTACGCTCACTGATCCCCTTAATCTCAGAAAGCAGTTCCGGTTCCTCCTCAATAATCCGGAAAGTGTCTTCTTTAAACTTTTTAACAATTCGTTTGGCAAGCGCCGCTCCAACTCCTTTCACAGCACCTGAACCAAGATATTTTTCAATCGAAATGAGATCTTCCGGTTCTTTTACCTGATAAGAAGAAACTTTCAGCTGATTTCCATATACTGCATGTGTTGTATATTCTCCATTTACTTCCAGCAATTCACCTTCATTGATGAAATTAAAGCTTCCCACACAGGTCACATCCTCATCATCCGTTTCCAGATGAAACACTGTGTATCCATTTTCTTCATTTCGAAATACAATATGTCCCACATACCCTGTTACTGATTCCACTCTTTCTTCTTCCTCTCATCCTGCATTTTTCATAGTAAAACTTATCCTCAATAAGTATTATAATCGTTATAACTACAGAAAAAGGGTGTGTCATATCTGCGCACACCCCTCATCTTTATCAATCGTTAAATTAAAAATCTTTTCTTCCACTCATGAATTCTACAAACTCACCGGTTCCAATTGCAACAACCTTCATCGGATCTTCGGCAGTCATTGTGTTGATTCCTGTCTTTTCTTCGATCAGTTCTTCCAGCCCACGAAGTAAAGAACCTCCTCCGGTAAGAACAATTCCACGATCAAGAATATCCGCTGACAGCTCCGGCGGTGTCTGCTCAAGAACAGATACTACAGCTTCTACGATCTGACCTGTACATTCTCTAAGTGCCTCTTCTGTCTCTGAAGAAGTAACCGTTACAGTCTTTGGAAGACCTGTCACAAGATTTCTTCCTCTTACTTCGATTTTTTCTTCTTCCACCTGTGGATAAGTTGTTCCAATCTTAATCTTGATATCCTCTGCTGTTCTCTCACCAATCAGAAGATTATGTTTCTTTCTCACATAACGAACAATTGCCTCATCAAAGTCATCCCCAGCAACTTTGATTGAAGTATTCACAACCGTTCCCCCAAGTGAGATTACCGCAATATCTGATGTACCTCCACCAATATCTACAATCATGTTACCACATGGTTTTGAAATATCGATTCCGGCTCCAATTGCAGCTGCAACCGGCTCTTCGATCAGATGTACTTCTCTTGCTCCTGCAGCGAAAGTTGCTTCTTCTACCGCTTTCTTCTCAACCTCTGTCACACCGCTCGGCACACAGATACTGATTCTCGGCTTTTTGAATGTTCGCTTTCCAAGTGCTTTCTGAACAAAATACTTGATCATCTTTTCAGTCACTGTATAATCAGAAATAACTCCCTGACGGAGTGGTCTGACTGCCACGATATTTCCCGGAGTTCTTCCGAGCATCAGACGGGCATCCTCTCCGATTGCTTTAATCACGTTAGAGTCACGGTCAAATGCAACAACTGATGGTTCTTTTAAGACGACTCCTTTACCTTTTACATACACCAGTACACTGGCTGTACCTAAATCTATTCCAAGATCTACTGACATCATACTCATACTTCTCCCTTCTAAAACGCTCTATTCTCTCTTATCCAGACTTGATCCAGTGTCTTATTCCCTTGAAGGGCTTTCTCTGTTATCGTTCACAGGCAGATAACCTGTGAACAGTAACGTTTTACTAACCTAGTATAATAGACTTTTCCAAAAATGGGAAGTCTTTTTTTGCATATATTTTTTGCATTTTTTATGCGCTTTTTCGTCTTTATTTCTGTGAGCAGTAACTAAAGTACTTCTAAATTGTGAGTTTTTCTGCATTTTTTCAATTACTGTTCACAGCATATTGTAAGCAACAGCAAAGTTTCCCAATTCATGTCAACTTTCATAGCAGATGAAATAGATTCAGTCAAAAGTTATTTCAACGCTTTATCAAGAATTGCCCGAATATATTTTCCTGTATAAGACTTACTGTTTTCTGTAATTTCTTCTGGCGTTCCGCACGCTACTACCGTACCACCGCGGTCGCCGCCTTCCGGTCCCATGTCGATAATATAATCCGCCGTTTTGATCACATCCAGATTATGCTCGATCACGATCACCGTATTTCCATCTGCTGCAAGTCTTGCCAGAATTTCTGTCAATTTATGAACATCCGCAAAATGAAGTCCGGTTGTTGGCTCATCCAGAATATAAACTGTCTTTCCGGTACTGCGCTTACTTAATTCTGCTGCCAGTTTAATACGCTGCGCTTCTCCTCCCGACAATTCCGTTGATGGCTGACCCAGTCTGATATAAGAAAGCCCCACATCATTCAATGTCTCCATCTTTCTCCGGATGCTTGGAACATTGGCAAAGAATTCCACTGCTTCTTCTACGGTCATATTCAGTACATCATAAATACTCTTGCCTTTGTATTTCACTTCCAGTGTTTCACGATTATAACGCTTTCCGCCACATACTTCACACGGCACATAAACATCCGGCAGAAAATGCATTTCAATCTTTAAAATTCCATCTCCTGCGCATGCTTCACATCTTCCACCTTTTACATTGAAGCTGAATCTGCCTTTCTTATATCCTCTGGCTTTCGCATCCGGTGTTGCTGCAAAAAGATCTCGGATCAGATCAAAAACGCCGGTATAAGTCGCCGGATTCGAACGTGGCGTGCGTCCGATCGGAGACTGATCAATGTTGATTACCTTATCCACCTGATCCAGCCCTTCAATTCTCTTATGCTTTCCAGGGATTGTTCTCGCACGGTTCAGATCTCTTGCAAGACGTTTATATAAAATTTCATTTACAAGAGAACTTTTTCCGGAACCTGAAACTCCCGTAACACAGGTCATTACCCCAAGTGGAAACTTCACATCAATATTCTTCAGATTGTTCTCCCTTGCACCTTTGATCGTAAGGAATCCGGTCGGTTTTCTCCGTTCTTCGGGAACCGGGATCTGAATTCTTCCACTCAGGTACGCCCCGGTCAAAGACTTTTTGTTTTTCATGATCTCTTCTGCATTTCCGACCGCAACCACTTCTCCACCATGTTCGCCGGCTCCCGGCCCGATATCCACGATATAGTCCGCCGCACGCATGGTATCCTCGTCATGTTCCACCACGATCAGTGTGTTTCCGAGGTCTTTTAAGTGCTTTAATGTAGCAAGCAGCTTGTCATTATCGCGCTGATGCAGACCGATGCTCGGCTCATCCAGAATATATGCCACTCCGACCAGACCGGAACCGATCTGTGTCGCCAGACGGATACGCTGTGCTTCTCCGCCGGAGAGCGTTCCGGTTGCGCGCGCCAGTGTCAGGTAATCCAGTCCGACATCGACAAGGAATCCTACGCGTGCCTTGATCTCCTTGATCACCTGTTCCCCGATCAGAAGCTGCTGCCTGGTAAGCTGCATATCATTTAGAAATTCCTGCAGTTTTCGTATGGACAAGGAAGTTACTTCATAGATGTTTTTATCCGCAACCGTAACCGCCAGCGCATCTTTTTTCAGACGCTGTCCGCCACAGCATTTACAAGGGGTAATTCGCATGAATTCCTCATACTGCTGCTTGATCGCATCCGACCCGGTCTCACGGTAACGCCGGTTTACATTCTGGATCAGTCCCTCGAATGCAACGTCATACACGCCCTCTCCGCGCTGTCCGCGGTAATGCACCTTGACCGTTCTGCCTCCGGTGCCATAGATCAGCATATGGCGCACATCCTCCGGCAGTTCCTGATACGGGGTATTTAAGGAAAATCCGTATTCTTTTGACAGTGCTTTTAATGTCGCGTAAGTATAACTGGACGGATCCGCAGACGACTGCCATCCCATAACCTGGATCGCACCTTCCGCAAGTGAAAGCCGCTTATCCGGGATCATCAGATCCTCGTCAAACTCCATCTTGTAGCCCAGTCCGTAACATTCCGGGCAGGCACCGAACGGATTGTTGAAAGAAAAGCTGCGCGGCTCGATCTCATCAATGCTGATCCCGCAGTCCGGGCAGGAAAAGCTCTGGGAAAACTGCTCCGGCTCCCCGCCGATCACATCCACGGTCATAAGCCCTTCCGCCAGATTTAAGACATTCTCGATCGAATCGGTCAGACGTTTTTCGATGCCCGGTTTTACGACCAGACGGTCCACAACGATCTCGATGTTATGCTTTTTGTTTTTGTCCAGCCTAATCTCCTCAGTTAGCTCATACACACTGCCATCCACCTGCACACGCACATAACCGCTTCGTTTTGCACGCTCTAACAGCTTCTGGTGCTCACCCTTTCTGCCCCGGACCACCGGAGCCAGCAGCTGTATCTTTGTTCCCTGCGGCATGGACATGATCTGATCCACCATCTGATCCACGGTCTGCTTGCGGATCTCCCTGCCACACTTCGGACAATGCGGGATACCGATACGCGCATACAGCAGACGAAAGTAATCATAGATCTCTGTCACCGTTCCGACCGTCGAACGCGGATTGCGGTTCGTTGACTTCTGGTCGATCGAGATCGCCGGTGAAAGGCCTTCGATCTTCTCCACATTCGGTTTTTCCATCTGCCCTAAGAACTGTCTCGCATAGGAAGACAACGACTCCATATAACGTCTCTGCCCTTCCGCATAGATCGTGTCAAACGCAAGGGATGATTTTCCCGAACCGGAAAGACCGGTCAGCACCACAAACTCGTCTCTTGGAATGTCCACATCGATTCCCTTTAAATTATGTTCTTTTGCTCCCCGTATTTTTATATATTTCCGTTCCTTTGCTGCCATGTTCTACCTCACTGCTTTTTGGTTTCTTCATACATTTTCTTTAAGTTTATCATCTTGTCACGCAGCTCTGCCGCAGCCTCGAAATTGAGTTCCGCCGCAGCCTTCTGCATTTTTTTTGTCACATCTTTGATCAGCTTTTCCAGTTCTTTTTGGCTCATGGATTCCGGGTCTTTCTCGAACTCCATCTCCTCCTGCGCCACTTTCTTTGAGATGCTGATCAGATCACGCACAGACTTTTTGATCGTAGTCGGTGTGATGCCATGTTCCTCATTGTAAGCCTCCTGCCCCTTCCGGCGCCGCATGGTCTCCTCGAT
>OLNW01001632.1_pt1 | contig 21346 bp, 15 predicted proteins | sample 1672121 | NCBI WGS metagenome assembly OLNW01 (sample SAMEA3136648, study PRJEB25190) | human gut metagenome
AGACCTTGTCTGCGATGTCTTTATCTGTCATGATGGTCGCCGGGTTCGAGTTCAGAAGAACAACCTCGATACCTTCCTCCTTCAGAGAACGGCACGCCTGCGTACCTGCATAGTCAAACTCTGCTGCCTGTCCGATGATGATCGGGCCGGAGCCAATCATAAGTACTTTTTTAATCTCTGGATTCTTCGGCATTATTTACTCTCCTCCATCATTTTCATAAAACGGTCAAACAGGTATGCGGAATCGCGCGGTCCCGGGCATGCCTCCGGATGGAACTGTACGGTAAAGATGTTCTTTCCGGTGTAGGACAGCCCCTCATTCGTGCCATCGTTGACATTTTCAAACGCCGGTACGGCAACGGACGGATCCAGATTGTCGGTATCCACGACATATCCGTGGTTCTGGGAAGAAATGTAAACGCGCCCGTCGGAGAGATCACGCACCGGATGGTTGCCGCCGCGGTGTCCGTATTTCATTTTATGTGTATCCGCACCGTTCGCAAGCGCCATCAGCTGATGTCCAAGACAGATCGCAAAGATCGGGATATCGGATGCATAGAGCTTTCGGATCTCCTCGATCACAGATGTGCACTCCTTCGGGTCTCCCGGTCCGTTTGAAAGCATGATGCCGTCCGGATTGGCTGCCAGAATCTCTTCCGCAGACGTAAGCGCCGGATATACCGTCACCTCACAGCCGCGCTCATTTAAGGAACGTGCAATGTTACGCTTTGCGCCCAGATCCAGAAGCGCTACCTTCGGTCCGTCGCCCTCAAGGACATACTTTTCCTTACAAGTAACCTTTTCTACCACTTTTCCGGTCGTATATGCTTTTAATTTCGGGAGAATGTCATCGATCTGATAATGTTCATCCGTAGTGATACAGCCATTCATAGTGCCTTTCTCACGGAGAATCTTGGTAAGAGCTCTTGTGTCAATCCCTGCGATACCAGGAATGTCATATTTTAAAAGAAAATTCTGAATCGTATCCTCTGAACGGAAGTTGCTCGGGATGCGGGATAACTCACGGACAATAAATGCGTCAAGCCAGGGTCTGTCTGACTCCATATCCTCATAACAGATGCCGTAATTGCCAATCAGCGGATAAGTCATCACAACAGCCTGTCCTGCGTAAGATGGATCGGTCAGGACCTCCAGATAACCGGTCATTGATGTGTTAAAAACGATCTCACTGATTACCTCGCGAGGAGCGCCGATGCTCTGGCCTGTAAAAACGGTGCCGTCTTCCAGTATCAGAAATGCTTTCATATTATCACCGTATTCCTTTCTCAGAAGTAGTTTACTTATTTTTGCTCAAATTGTTACGATTCTACCACATCCCGCCGGAAATTTCAATATCTAACTGCATATATTTATGACAGGAATAAAATGAGCTGTCTGCTTTCTATTTTTTCATGAAAAAGGAGTCGTCTTTATGTATCGTTCTATGATTCAGGCCACACAAAACGATCTCATCGATCAGGGGCAACTGCAGGTACGCGCCGTATCAGAGCAGAACCTTCCGGTCGAAAATGCTGCTGTCTCGATCTCTTATACCGGTGATCCGGAAACCACACTGGAGGAGGTGCACACCAACTCTGCCGGACAGACGGAGGTGCTGACCTTAAATGCACCGCCGGTTGAATACAGCCTCAATCCGGATTCAGAGCTTGCACCCTATGCAGAATATACTCTGCGCATCTCCTCCCCGGGCTATGAGACCGCCGTCGTGAGCGGGACAGAGCTTTTCAGCCGTCAGCTCTCCTTTCAGACTGTGACCCTGCGCCCTTCCGGATCGGAAAACTCACGTAACATCATCGTGATACCGGCTCACACGTTGTACGGAAATTATCCGCCGAAAATCGCTGAATCCGAGGTCAAACCGATCACATCGAGCGGGGAGATCGTTCTTGACCGCGTCGTCGTCCCGGAATATGTCGTCGTACATGACGGCACACCGCGTGACTCCACCGCCGGCGATTATTATGTGAAATACAAGGATTACATCAAAAATGTGGCGAGCAGCGAAATCTATGCGACCTGGCCCTATGAGACGCTGGTTGCAAACATTCTCGCAATTGAATCGTTCACAATGAACCGCATCTACACAGAATTTTACCGGAACAAGGGCTACCCGTTCACGATCACCTCTTCGACTGCCTTTGACCAGAAATGGATCTACGGGCGCAACGTATTTGAAAGCATCGACAACGCCGTGGAAGACGTCTTTCTCAATTACCTCTCCCGACCGAACATCCGCCAGCCGCTGCTCACCCAATACTGCGACGGCAGACAGGTACAGTGTCCGCAGTGGATGCGCCAGTGGGAAAGCAAGACCTTAGGAGAGCAAGGCTACTCGGCAATCGAAATTCTGCGCGCCTTTTACGGAGGCAGCATCTATATCAACACTGCAGAAGAGGTCTCCGGCGTCCCCGCCTCGTATCCCGGCTACCCGCTCTCCATCGGCAGCCGCGGCAGTGAGGTCATGAAAATTCAGGAACAGCTCAACCGCATTTCCGACAACTATCCGCTGATCCCAAAGGTCGTCCCGGACGGCATCTTCGGCGAAGCGACTCAAAATGCCGTCCGTACCTTCCAGCGTATCTTCGGACTGACACCGGACGGCATCGTCGGCAGCCGCACATGGTATAAAATTCAGGATGTTTATGTCGCGGTGACGCAGATGGCAGAGGGTGAATGAAACAAGAATAAAATATGCATTGCAAAAAACACATGGCGCCATTATACTTTATATACGCAAAAGGGATTCTTCCCATGAAAGATGAAAGGATTATTGAAAGGACTATTTATGAAAAGAACTACCTCTCTGAATCTGACCTCCGGGCCGATTCTGAAAACACTCTCTGAGCTTGCACTTCCAATCATGGCATCCTCCATGCTCGCAACCGCCTACAACATTACTGATATGGCATGGATCGGCATGCTCGGCGCAAAGGCTGTGGCCGGTGTCGGTGTCGGCGGCATGTATGTCTGGCTCTCACAGGGGCTTGCCTCGCTGCCCCGTATGGGCGGCCAGGTACACGCTGCACAGGCCTGCGGACGCGGGGACTATGAAAAAGCACGCAGCTATGCCTCCTCCGCTATACAGCTCTCGCTTTTCTTCGGGCTGCTCTTTTCTGCCGCCTGTGTACTGTTTATTGATCCGCTGCTCGGATTTTTTCAGCTTGACGATGCAAATACGTATGCGGCCGCACGCTCTTACATGCTGATCACCTGTGGATTGCTCGTATTTTCATACCTGAATCTCACCCTGACCGGCCTTTCTACCGCACAGGGGGACTCGAAGACACCGCTTATGGCAAACCTGCTCGGACTCATCAGCAATATGATCCTTGACCCGATGCTGATCCTCGGGATCGGACCGTTTCCCCGTCTTGAGACGGTCGGTGCCGCGATCGCAACTGTCACCGCACAGATCCTTGTATTCCTCGTGCTCCTCATCAAATCCTTACGCGCAGAGGAACCAAATATTCTGCGGAGCATCCGGCTCTTTACCCGGTTTCCGGCAAACTATTATAAGGATATTTTCCGGATCGGCTTTCCGACCGCTATCCAGGGCACACTTTACTGCTTCATCTCCATGGTGCTGACCCGTATGGTATCCTCCTTCGGTGCCGCCGCGATCGCGACACAGCGGGTCGGCGGACAGATCGAATCGCTCTCATGGAACACAGCGGACGGCTTCGGCTCCGCTCTGAATGCTTTCACCGCACAAAACTACGGTGCGGGCAATTCATACCGCATCCGCAAAGGCTACCGTATCTCATTCATAATCATTGCCTTATGGGGACTGCTCGTGACTGCAGCGTTTGTCTTTTTTCCGACTCCGATCTCACGGCTGTTCTTCCATGAAGCGGACGCAATCGCGATCGCTGTGGACTACCTGATCATCATCGGATTTTCAGAAGCATTTATGTCCGTTGAACTGCTGACGATCGGCGCACTCTCAGGCCTCGGCCGTACCCGGCTATGCAGTATCATCAGCATCGTGCTCACCGGTGCCCGCATCCCGCTTGCCATGCTTCTTAGCGGCACCGCGCTTGGTCTGAACGGTATCTGGTGGGCACTGACACTCACATCGATCACGAAGGGAATCGTATTTACGCTGACATTCCATCACATCTGCAAACATCTGCCGGGAAAACGGGTCAGAACTATATAATTGTAATAAAATAATAAAAAATAACATGCTCATTTTTCGTTACTCTACTGTCACACTCTTTGCCAGATTTCGCGGCTTATCAACATCGAGGCCCTTCGCCACCGATACATAATAACCCATCAGCTGCAGAGGGATCACCGCAAGCGATACCGTAAAGTGCGGATCCGTCTTCGGAATATAGATCACGAAGTCTGCCGTATCTTCAATATTATAATTGCCGTAGGTCGTCACCGCCATCAGGTAAGCCCCACGGCTTTTACTCTCGACCAGATTGCTGACCGTCTTCTCGTAGAGCTCCGGCTGAGTCAGCACACCGATCACCAGCGTGCCATCCTCAATCAGTGAGATGGTCCCGTGCTTGAGCTCGCCAGCTGCATAGGCCTCAGAGTGAATGTAGCTGATCTCCTTCATCTTCAGGCTGCCTTCCATACAGCATGCATAGTCAATTCCACGTCCTACAAAGAACACATCCTTTGCATTGGCCTGCTTGGACGCAAACCACTGCAGACGCTCCTTATCCTCGATGATCTTCTCGATCTTCCCCGGCAGGCTGCAAAGCTCCCGGATATACCCGGCATATGCCTCTTCGTCAATCCTTCCGCGCACCTTTGCGAACTGTACCGCAAGCACATACATCGCGATGAGCTGCGTGCTGTACGCCTTTGTCGTCGCTACGGAAATCTCCGGTCCGGCTAACGTATAAAATACCGAGTCCGCTTCTCTTGCGATCGAGGAACCGACTACATTTACTATACCAAGCGTCTTTACCCCGCGCTTTTTTGCCTCCCGCAGGGCAGCGAGACTGTCTGCCGTCTCTCCGGACTGGCTGACAATCATTACGAGGCTGTCCGGCTCAAGCAAAAGGCTGCGATACCGAAATTCAGATGCCAGCTCGACGCGCACCGGAATTCCGGCCATATCCTCCAGCACATACTGAGCTGCCATGCCCACATGATAGGCAGATCCACATGCGACGATGTAAATCCTTCCCACACCTTTGATCGCTTCCTCCGTAAGCCCGATGTCAGAAAGGTCAATCACCTCTTCTTTGATGACCGAGTTTAACGTATCGGTGATGGCTCTCGGCTGCTCATGGATCTCCTTCATCATGAAATGCTCATAGCCGGCCTTCTCCGCTGCCTCTGCATCCCAGTCGATCGTCTTGGGCGTCTTTTCGATCTCATCGCCGTTCAGGTCAAAAAATGTGATCTCGCCCTTGCGGACACGCGCCATCTCCAGATTCCCGATATAATAAATATTTCTTGTGTATTTCAGTATTGCCGGAACATCCGATGCAATATACGACTCACCGTTTTCTATACCGAGTACCATCGGACTGTCTTTGCGGGCCACATAAATTTCTCCCGGATAGTCCTTGAACATGATCGCCAGCGCATAGGAGCCACGAATACGGATCATGGAATGGTTGATCGCATCGACCGGTGTACTAAGGTATTTCTTATAATAATAGTCGATCAGCTTTACCGCCACCTCCGTATCTGTCTCAGAATAAAACGTATAGCCATTGCGGATCAGCTTATCCTTCAATTCCTGATAATTCTCGATGATACCGTTGTGTACAGCCACGACATTCCCGTCATCACTGATATGCGGATGTGCATTATTCTCCGACGGCTCCCCATGTGTCGCCCAGCGCGTGTGACCGATACCACAGGTCCCGGGCACTGCCGTCCCGTCATTCGTCTTCTCTGCGAGCACCTTCAGGCGTCCCTTCGCCTTAATGACCGTCGTCGGTGCACTGCCATCGCGTACCGCCAGTCCGGCTGAATCATAGCCACGGTACTCCAGCTTTGAAAGTCCTGCCAGCAGCACCGGAGCTGCCTGATGGTCACCTGTAAATCCAACAATTCCGCACATAACGTCTCTCTCCTTTCATTGATGGCGGCAAAGTCCGCCTCCTTCGGGTCCGTTTACTGGTCATTGCCCGCGAAATATTCCCGCGTAAGCTTTACCACCGTCCCGGCCAGCAGGAACAGGGCAATCAGGTTCGGAATCGCCATCAGTCCGTTAAAGGTCTCGGCGATGCTCCACATAAGTCCAAGATTTGCAGTCGCTCCAAGAATCGCAACCAGCGAATATACTACCATAAACGGCCTGATCACCTTCTCCGAGAACAGAAACTCGATGCAGCGCGCACCGTACAATCCCCATCCGATCGTTGTAGAAAAAGCAAAGCAGCACATCGCCACCGCCGTAAAGACGGATACCCAGTTGCCATATACCGCCGTGAAGCCCTGGATTGTGAGCTCTGCACCTGCCGCCTCGCCATAAGCGACCGGCACCTGACTGCAGAGAATGACAAGCGCGGTCAGCGTACAGATCACAATCGTGTCGGTAAATACTTCAAAAATACCGAACATACCCTGCTTGACCGGCTTTCTCGTATCGGCACAGGCGTGTGCAATTGATCCGGTACCAAGTCCTGCCTCATTCGAAAAGATACCGCGGGACACACCCTTTTTCATACTTGTAATCATGCTTCCGATCACGCCTCCTGTCACTGCGGACGGACAGAATGCCCCCTCAAAGATCGAAGCAAAGACAGATGGGAGCACCTGAATATTCACCACTACTACACCAAGCGCTAGCACGATATAAAAAAGCGCCATAAACGGTACAAGCTTCTCCGCTACCTGACCGATCCGTTTTACTCCTCCGAGCAGGATCAGCGCCACCAGAACCGCCATTACTATTCCGATAATCAGATTTGACATCGCGACTGCGCCGGTGTCGATAATGTGAAAATTCAGCAGTGCCGAATTGATCGCCGTCGTGATCGTATTCACCTGTGTCGCATTTCCGGTACCAAACACCGTGAGCACGCCAAATGCAGAAAACAGGTACGCAAGCCACACCCATTTTTTTCCAAGGCCATTCTTGATATAGTACATAGGGCCGCCGACCAGCTCTCCGTTTGCGTTTACTTCCCGGAAGTGAACAGCCAGCGTCACCTCAGCAAACTTCGTACACATGCCGAGGATCGCAGAAATCCACATCCAGAACACCGCGCCCGGTCCACCGATCGCGATCGCGCCCGCAACGCCTGCGATATTTCCGGTACCGACCGTTGCCGCCAGTGCCGTACAGACAGCCTGAAACGGAGTCAGCGCACCATCTGAAGCATTCCGTTTGCGGAAAATCCGTCCGATTGTTGTCCGGATCGCATACGGAAATTTCCGGATCTGCAAAAATCCGGTCCGGATGCTTAAGTACAGACCGACTCCGAAGATGCACACCATCGCCGGTACACCCCAGATGAAATTGTTTACCATGCTGTTTACTTTTTCGATAATCTGGATCATACATTCTCTCTTTCTTTTTATGTACATTCGAACTTTTTAAACGAATCAGGCAAGCCCCTGCTTCAACTGCGCAGAGCAATAAGCTGATCCAATTGACTTTCGGCCGTACCTTTTTTATCTGCCGCAAAATGCAACATACGGCCATTATATCCTGATTTTATTCATCGTTCAACTGTCAATTTCACCGAATCAAGCAAGCAGCGAAGCGAATTGCGAATATCCGCCTGACTAAATCATGCTTCCATGCGGGTCAGATTTTTTACCCAGCCATATTTCCGGTAATGAAGGATGACCGCCCACAGCTTGGTGACCTCGTCCAGATTAATCACAAAAAACACTGCTATGACCGGTAATTTCAGGACAAATGCAGCCAGAAATGCACACGGCAATATCACGAACCACATATTAATGATATCGCAGATCAGGCCGAATTTAGAATCACCTCCGGCCGGAAAAATACCGGCGATCGTCATCATATTGAACGATTTTCCTACCATGTAAAATACACACAGCAGAAGCATCCACTTAAGATCCCCCGCTGCCGCAGGACTCAGATTCACAAAATGCAGAATCACCGGCCGGCAAAGCAGAAGCACACAGCCGGAAAGGATACCGCCAAGAATGCTCAGCCAGAACAAAAGATCTCCGTATCTCCTCGCCTGCTCCAGTTCCCCCTTGCCGAGTTCATTTCCGACAAGAATGCCGCCGCCGTTTGCCAGACCACTGCAGAAGCAGACGATCAGATTCTTTACGATGTTCGCAATCGAATTGGCCGCCACCGCATCATTTCCGAGGTGTCCCATGATGACTGAATACATCGAAAATCCGATTCCCCATACCAGATTGTCTGCAAACATCGGGGCAGAATACTTCCAGTAATCCTTCGCCAGCACGCCTGCCGAACCAAACAGATATTTCATCCGCAGCCGAACCCGGCCCTCCGGAATAGATGCGGCATACGCCCATACAAGCTCCAGCAGCTTGGAAAGCGTCGTAGCCAGTGCAGCGCCTGCAATTCCCATCCGGGGTACCGGCCCGATCCCGTAGATCAGCACCGCATTAAGTATAATATTCAGTACGACCACCGTAGAACTGATTATCGTGCTCAGTATCGCTGCTCCGGTATTTTTGAGCATACACAGGTATATCTGAGAGATGCCGGTAAACAGATACGAAGCGGCTACTACTCGCAGATAGTCGGCGCCGCCCCGGATCAGTACCGGATCAGACGTAAAAAGCCGCATCAGCTGCTGCGGAAGAAACAGAGCCGCCAGACAGAACATCGCTGAGACAAGTGCAGATATTCTGAGCACATAGGCAAAAATCTTTTCCAGCGATACCTGATCGCCCTTTCCATAGTACTGAGCAGCCAGGATGCTCATCCCGGTCGTAAAGCCACCCATAAATAAATTGAAGATAAACGTAATCTGCCCGGCCAGTGACACTGCAGAAAGAGAATCCTGCGACAAAACGCCGAGCATGAGCGCATCGGATGCGCTGACCGCCGCGAGCATAAACTGCTGAAATGCAAGCGGCAATACAAGCCGACGCAGCTTCACATAAAACATCGTATCATCTCTGAAAAAATCTAATATTCTCATGGTCTCTCCTTCTGTTCTGACCGAAGCAGTGCTTCCGCCTGTCTTTGCAGCTCATCCGTATCCTCCGGCAGCAGCACACCGGCGAACTCCAGGTATTCCGTACAGCCGCACAGCCGGATAAACTCCATCGCACGGTCGTTTCTCGTCAGTCCGGTTACGAGCAGGATCATTTCCTGCTCCCGTCCAAAGCAATCCTCTGTAAAGGAAAATGCGCGGGACAGTGCATGATGCAGCACCTCCACACACTGCTGCCGCGTGTTCACCAGCTCCTGAAAGTGTGCACGCAGCCATGCATTCTGAGCATCCACAGCCGATATCCGTTCTGATTTCATCCCCTGCTCATATTCATCCAGTATTCGAAGTGCACGGTGCAGTGTCTCTGCCTCTTTCGCGGTGAGCAGCTCCATCTGCTCCTTTACCCGGAGCTTCTCATGTTCTCCGTTTACGAACTCCGAAAATGCTCCCTTTCCTTTCAAAAACACAGACAGCCAGGCGTGCAGCTGTACACAGTCCTGATCTGTTTTCACAAATTCCGAGCAGCTATCATCCAGTGCGGAGAGCAGCTGCTGAATCACCATCATCCGCTCGTCGAACGGAGCCTGCACTGCCATCCGGCGCTTTTCTTCGTACAGCGTGCTCCCCCTTATCACACTTCCGTTCAAAATTCCGGTCACATCATAATCCATGCCGTACTTTTCATACAACTCATAGTAGCGTTCAAATGCTTCTGCGACCGCCTCCTTTTGCAGATACTGCCCCATCACGCCGCTGCACGGAAGCCCCTCCTCCTCATAGCTTTTGAGCAGGCAGGACAGATCCTCCCAGCCGCGCGCAGTCACAAACGATTTCTGCCCCTCCTTTGATTCTGCAAGGTAAAAATGTTCCTTATGGATCTGCAGATACGACAGGATCGCCCCGTGGATCTGATGCGCAGTGCCATACCGAAGCCATGCATCCAGATCTGCTTCCACATTCAGCAGCCGGATGCGGTCAAGTGTCGCAATATCAAATTCCCGCACGGATTTATTATAAGCCGCGGGATTGCCCGCAGCTACGAGAATCCAGCCATCCGGGATCCGATGGTTTCCAAACTGCTTGTTCTGCAACAGCTGCAGCATCGTCGGAGCCAGTGTCTCAGAAACACAGTTAATTTCATCGATAAAAAGTATCCCCTCTTTTTTTCCAGTCCGCTCCATGCAGTCATAGACAGAAGCTACAATCTCACTCATCGTATATTCCGTCACTGTCAGCTTCATTCCCCCGTAGTTTTTCTCTACGAGCTTCGGCAGTCCGATCGCACTCTGCCGTGTGTGATGCGTCATCGTATAGCTGACAAGCCCCACCTGACATTCCCTGGCGATCTGCTCCATCACCGCTGTCTTTCCAATGCCCGGAGGCCCGATCAGAAGGATCGGCCGCTGTCTCACAAGAGGAAATGTATAGCTTCCCATTGCATCCTTATGCAGATATGCCCGCAGGGTATGTGTGATCTCTTCTTTTGCTTCCTGTATGTTCATATTTTCGTCTGTTCTCCATATTTTATCGTCTGCTCTTATAAACGCCTTGTCAGTTGTCCGCCGTACAGAACACCCGCGCCCACTTCGGCACCTGGCGCATCCCCTCGGTGCGCTTTACAAAAACAAAAGCCGTCTCATAGTCCTGGGCAATCCGCGGATAAATGCCGTCTCCATCGGTAAAATAAATCATTGCCCGCAGGTTTGACAACTCCTTTTTTCTGCGCAGCTCCTCCACATACCGGAACACCGGCGTAAAGTCCGTACCGCCCCGACCATGAACTGCAATGCTCCGGCTGTACTTCTCCCACTCTTCTCTGGAATGAATCACCTGCACCTGTTCGATACAGCAGTCGCACTGGATCAGGTACACCTTCATTTTGCGGAAAAAGTTCTCCTGATCTGAAAGGATGGCGTATGTCTCCTGCAGAAACTGCGTCACCGTCTCTACATCGCACGAACCTGATGTATCGATCGCAATCACAAGCTCCGAGAGCCTGTGTACCTCACGGTATTCCAGCGGCTCGATCAGCGGAATGTTTCCATAATGCTCCATACCAAACTGATACTGCACCGGATCGAAGCTTTCCAAATCAAGCTCCTGCTCCTCCTGAAGCGTCGCGAACTGCCGCAGAAACCGGTGATAGTCATAGCGCCCGCCCGGATGGAGCGGCTTTAACAGATCGATACCGTCCCCTGCTTCCTCTCCGGCATTATGACCTCCCACACCACCGGCCCAGCTTCCGGAATGTGCCCGTATCCGCTCCCATTTTTTGCGAAGTCCCTCCCCGTCCACCGCCGCCTTTCGCCACGGACGATGATCGTCCCATGTGTAGATCCGCAAGAGCTGTTCCGGTGCATACGGCAGCTTCTCTGCGCCAAGCCTGGCATAAATCTGTTCTGCCGACAGCACGCTGCTGCCAAGCCACACATCCATTGCCTGATGAACCTGCCGTACTTTCTCCTCAGATGGGCTGCAGAATTCCGCCTGATCTTTACAGATCTGCCTGATCATCCGCTCTACAGCAATGTCGCACGCCAGATCCCACCGCCACGGCTCATGCTGCTTTGCGCCAATCACATGCAGGTACAGGCCATGCAGCAAAAGATGCAGATACCTCCGGTGCATTCTCTGTGGACAGGCGGCATAGTCGGCAAGCACTTTCTGCCCGGAAAAGAAAAGCCGGAGCCCATCGGTTCCGACTATCTCAGTCTCCTTCGCGCATTCCGGAACAAGTCCGGCAAGCGCGGCATCCAGATGCGGGTATTGCCGGTAAACCACACCGCGACAGCCGCCAAGAATCCGCAGTGCCAAAGCCTCCACGCTAGAGGGTGAAATCCCGGTCGTGGTATCCATACCGCTCCCCCTTTCTTCGCATCAGCCAGAGCATCGCCGCTTCCTGTCCTAGGCTCTGTGCCTGCCTGATAAACGCATCCATCTCCTGCGCCCCCACCCAGCCGCGCTGCTCCAGTACATCCATTTTTTCCAGTGCATTTTCCCGGATCAGCCGCTCCATCGCAGGCCGGATCCGGCGCTTCAGGTAAGCTGCATAGGCATCACGCTGACTCTCCTCGATATCCGCCTCTAAAAAGAAGCCTTCCAGTGCCGCCGTCAGCCGCACAGTCTCCTGGGCGGTATTTAAAAATCGCTGATACAAAAGCTCTCCCTTACGCTCCATGCTCCATCTCCTGCTCTGTTCTTCCTGCGCCACCAAGCCACTTCTCCAGTACCGCACAGACCACATTCATATCAATCGGCTTCGTCACATGGCCATTCATGCCGCTCTCAAGTGCATGGATGACATCATCCTGAAATGCATTTGCTGTCATTGCGACGATCGGCAGCTTGCCGGTATAGTCTGTCCCAATCTGCCGGATAGCCGAGCTTCCCGTTCCACGATTTGTGATGACCGATGACAACATCCCGGTATTTCCGGAACGCCGGAATATCTTCAATCAGCTTTGCTCCTCGCTTCGGATGCTCGCGGATCTGGCATTTTTCCCGTTCCGTCAGCTGACGCGACTGCTTGTTCACAATCTCGGCGATCTCGATCTTGCCAACATCAAACAGCTTTGCAGCCTGGGTAACATAGTCCAGCAATTCTTCTCTGCGCTCCAGTACCTCAACGATATTTTCACAGCCTGCCGACCCGATCAGCAGCTCCGGCCTCTGATCCAGCACTGCATTTAAAATCCGACGGGCGATCTGCTCCACCATCGAAGCATGCACAAGCGTGACCTCATCCCGCATCAGCATTACTTCCATCAGCACGCCACAGTTCTCATCGTCGTCCGACATTAGACGAAGCACCTCAATGATCGAACGGCTCATGACACCATTGACAAATGAGGCCCTTCCGGCCCGCGGCACCTCCCGCATGACCTGCACATACTGCTCTACGCAGCTCTTCTGGATTGTCGCATCCCCATGATATTCGTCCTTATAGAGTCGGAGCGTCTCGATGATATTTGGCAGATGATTGATAGCAATCTGAAACAGGCGGCTGTCATAAAAGTCCGCCCCATCTTGATTTTCCATCGAATCATGCGCAAGGCTGTAATCACAGAAACGCTTGTAATTTTCGACATAATCTGTGCAGGTGATCTCGCCGGAAAAAAACAGGCAGCGGTGATAATTGCAGTAAACCTCATCCGGAATGTCATACGGCGCACAGCCATCGTCCAGATATCGCTGATAAATTGCACCGAGCGTTTCTTTGGCCCGCTTTAAAAGGGCCTGGTCGATCGTCCAGCGGGCATGGCTCAGAACATAATTTCCCAGGACATCATAATTCAGCTCTTCGATCAGCTCCGGGAAATCAAACTGCTCTCCATCCAGGGCACGCACCTTCGGGTCGTTGTAAAACTCCAGCGCCTCATCCAGAAGCCGGTTGATCAACGGTGCTTCTGCCAGCTGAAAATTGTAAAGCACGATCGGATAATTGTAGAAGGAGTAGATGATCCGCTTGCGTACATTAAAATCTGTCAGTTCAAAATAGTGCGATTTCAGATCGCGCAGCTTCCCAAAATACTCTGCCGCACGCTTCCCGCCGCTCACCTCCGCTGCACGGTTGTAAAAACCGCCCAGGGTATTCAGGCTCCAGATATAAGAAGAGAGCTTTCCATGCTTCTCAAAATAATGCGACAGTACCTCCATCATACTGCGCATCGCAAAATCATCCTCATACCCCTCGTCATCTGCCTCTATGATCTGATTCAGAAATCCCTCCGCCAGTTCATCGTTGAGGCGGTTCTCCTCCTCGATGAACGGACGGATATAGAGATTCAGCAGTGCCTCATTCTCGATATACAGACTGCGCATGATCCTGGACTTTCCGCGCAGGTTTTCCATCCACGCTTCCTGATCTTCTGCATCGAGGACTTTACTGATAGCCTGCTCCTCTATTTTCAGATTTCGTTTATACTTTTCGTAAAAATGAATAATATTATCCCGTGTAATCATAGAGACGTGTGCTCCGATCCTTTGCTTCTATAATAAAATTATGATACACGGATCAATAAGTCATGCTTTTTCATGCAAGCATGAAACGCATAACCTTTTGACCCTGGTATCATAAAATTTAATGCATCGTTTTATTATAGCTTTGATTCGGGTCAGACGCAAGCACTATCCGCAAGTTCATTGAATATTCTGTCTATTGTTATACTCTCACCAGCTTCTCACCTGCCGCATGGATCAGCTCCTCGATCCTCCGGTTGCTCTCCCCGATCGGAATATCGCAAAGCAGCACTTTCCCGCATTTTTCCATACACTGCTTCGCCTGCTCCAGCGTCTCTTCTCGGATCGTTTCAAACGGCCGCTCGGTAATCACCTCGCACGAAAGCAGCCGCGCAAGCTGATAGTCAATGTCATTCGTGTATAAAATCCCGGCAGCAAACGGTGTATTCTCCTTCTGCAGCCTGCGGTAAACCGGGATTCCGCTGCCACATGCAGAGATAACAAACACCTCCGGCAATCCTTCCGGACGCGGCAGCTCAATACTGCCAAAACACGGATCGAAAAATCCATTGTCGATCTCATAGAGCTCCCGGATCCGCTCTTCCTGAAAGATTTCCTCCGGTGTCCCGCAATAAAATCGGTGATCGCCCCGGACACAGATGATCTTATCCGCGATCTTTTCGGCCAGATCGATCTCATGCAAAGACATAATGACAGTGATCTGCTTTTCCTTCGCCATCCGCCGCAGGATCGCTAGCAGCTCCAGCTTGTGTTTGACATCCAGAAAGGAGGTCGGTTCATCCAGCACGATGACCTCCGGCTCCTGGCAGATCGCACGTGCCAGAAGCACCCGCTGCCGTTGTCCGTCACTGATCGCATTGAAATCCCGGCTGCCAAGCTCCCTGGCATGAACGGCACACATCGCCTCCTCGACCTTTTTCTCATCCTCACGCGAGAGGATACCGAGCCTTCCGGTATACGGATACCGGCCGGTCGCCACGATGTCATGACAGGTCATCAGCTCCGGACGCATCCGTTCCGTGAGGACAACCGCCATTTTCGTGGACATTTCTCTGTACGACATCTGGTGGATATTCTGCTCATCAAAGCTGACCCGTCCGCCGAGCAGCCGCAGCTGCCTCGTAATGCTTTTCAATATCGTCGATTTTCCGGAGCCGTTCGGACCGATCAGTGTCACGATCTCACCCTTTTTCACCCCGATATTGATATGCTCGATCAAAGGTTTGCCGTTGTAACCGACCGACAGCTCATCCATCTGAAAATAATACGATTCCATCTTCAGTTTCCTCTCTTTCTGCGCAGCATCATGAATATGACGATCGGCGCACCGAATACAGACGTCACGGTACTGATGTTCAGCTCGGTCGGCGCAAAGGCCATCCTCGCGATCAGATCACAGAACATACAGAATACCGCCCCTCCAAGAAATGTCCCCGGAATGACGACAAGCGGACGGGATGTATGCAGCCCACGCTTCACCAGATACGGTACCGCAATTCCGACAAAGGAAATCGGTCCCGCAAACGCCGTCACACAGGCAGACAAAATGCTGGAAAGTAAAATCAGGATCACCCGAAATGCTTTGATATTGACGCCCATACTCTGCGCATATGCCTCACCAAGCTGATATGCCCCGATCGGCTTCGACATCAGAAACGCAAGCAGCGCCGCGATCCCGACTACAATGGCCGCCACCTGTACATTGCTCCAGCTCATACCGGAGAAGCTGCCCTGCGACCAGCCGTGCAGATTTACGATATCCGAATCCTCTGCAAATGTCACGACAAAATCTGTCACTGCAGAACAGATATAGCCGATCATGATACCGGCTACAAGAAGCGTCGCCATATGCTGCACCCGGCGTGACACGAGCAGGATAAAGCCCGTCGCGATCAGTGACCCGATAAATGCTGCAATAATCAGTGTATACGACGACACCACCTGATAGTGCCCGATAAAATAGATCATCGCAAGTGCTACGATCATCTTGGCACCGGAGGAGATACCGAGCACAAATGGTCCTGCGATCGGATTTTCAAAGAATGTCTGCAGCAGAAAGCCGGACAGAGACAGTCCACCGCCCAGAATCGCTGCCATCAGAATTCTCGGCAGACGGATTTTCCAAATAATATTGTACTCCATCTCCTCTCCCTGTCTCAGAAAAATAATTTTCAGGATGTTTTCCACGGAAATATGCACATTTCCGGTATTAATATTCAACACCGTGATCGCACCAAACGCAATCAGCAGCACGAAAAACACGGTTGCGTAGCGACTCCTGCGCAGAAAATTTTCATGGTGAAAATCCATACCGGCCGCTTCTGTTGTTTTTTGCATTTTCATAGTTCCTTTCTCAGCCATACCAGCGTTGTATTTTTGAGACGAAACAGGGCCGGATCACTCCTGCCCTGTTCTGCTCCGCCGATCAACGGCTGTCCTTCCTCCTTCTGTATTGCATTAAGCCCTAATCACTTACCTTTGTCAGGAAGGTCATCTGTGACGGATCTCCATCGGTCAGCATCAGATGGAAATCCCGGATCAGCTGTCCGACAATATCCGTCGCCTGATACATATATTTGCCCACGCACCAAACATTTCCTTCCTTTACTGCTTTAAAATCTGCGAACAGCTCATTTTTCGCAAGCAATTCATCCACACTCGAGATCGGATTGTCGATCGTCGCATTGTATACAAGGTAGTCCGCATCCTTTGCAGCCGCATAAAATTCTTCCATACTCAGGGATACCGAAGAGCTCGTCGCCTCTGCCCCGGTCAGATCCTGAAATACATACCGGCCGCCTGCCAGCTCGATCATGCTCGGGATGTAGTCTTCCGTTCTCCGCACGACGATCGTTCCATCCGTACTCACAAAAAAGAATGCTACCGTTTTCTCGGTATTCTGAAAATCCTCCATCTCATCAATGACCTCTGCCTGCCTGTCAAAAAAGTCCGCAGCCTCTGCTTCCTTTCCCATCATTGCACCATAGAGCTTGACCCACTCGGTACGGCCAAGCGGATGCATCTCGTAGCTGGAACGGTCGATAAATACCGGAATGCCGAGATTCTCGATCATTTCCTGTACCTTCGGTGTATGAAGAATCATCGTCGATTCAATTGCCACATCACAGTCCTCATTGACGAGCATCTCATAGTCCGGCTCGCTGTATTTTCCCGCAAACTGCATCGCGCCTTCCTCGATCGCATCCTTTGCCTCCTGGATGTACCATCCGGAAGCGTCGATACCGGTCATCTTGATACAGTCCAGCGAATCCAGCGCCCGAAAGAGTGCCATCGCAGAGCTTGCCGCCAGGTAAATCCTGTTCAGCGGCTTCTGCAGCACGATCACATCCGATGCCAGACCGTCCGGTGCCTCCTGCCCGTCCGGAACGAGCAGATACTGTGCACTGTCATGGACATCGATCAGTGCATAATCATTTTCATAGTAATATACGTCAAAACCGGTCGCATAGTCAAGCTTCAGCTTACCGGTACACTCCAGCCCCGCGACATCCGGCGCATCCTCTGCCGCCGTCATCCAGGAGGTATCTGCATCAGAGGAAGCTGCATTTTCTTCTGTCTGCCCCTCTGAGGTCTCCTCTGATGAAATAACCTCTGTCTCAGTTGCTGCCTCCGTCGCCGGCTCCTCCGCATACGCCATGCTCATGCTTCCCATCAGCATCGCCGCACTCACAAACACCGCGGCAATCCGTTTGTACATCTGTTTTCTTTTCATAACTGCTCCTTTCCGATATCGAAAATCTGACAGAGCCGTAACACGGTCCTGCCAGGTTTTCTCTTCCACTGCAGATTCTACTTTGCTGCGTCTACCGCCTTCTGAAACAGACTGTCGGTCTGCTCGGTGCATCCGAACAGTGCGCCGTAGACCTTGATCCACTCGCGTTTGCCAAGCTCGGTCTCCTCATCCGCAGAACGGTCTACCAGCATCGGTACATCCAGGGTCGCAAAGCTGTCTGCCGCATCGCTCAGCTTACTCTTTACATCTGTATCAGCCATCTCATCACCGGAAAGGATATCTGCCGGAAGCACTGCAAAATCGCATTTGCTCTTTACCAGCTCCCGATACTGCAGGTCATCCGCACCACCGGCATACGTCATGCTGCCGTCTGCAAGACCACTCTTTACAGCCTCTACCGTCGTCGTATCCTGCTCGACGCCAACTGTCTTCACTGCATCCAGAAGTCCAAGCTCATCCAGCGTCGCAAGCGCGGTATCACCCGATACATATGCTGACTCGAGCGGCTGATGCACGAGAATCATTTCCTTCTCAATACCTGCCGGAAGCTCCGCCGTTGAATCCGCCGGAATGATCAGATACTTCACGACATCTGCCTGATACAGCTCCGATACCTTCTCACCCTGCGTCTGTACGACTGCCTCGCCATCTTCCGTCGCTGCCGCCGCTGCTGTCGCAGTCGCTGCTTCCGTCTCCGTTTCTGATTCGGACTCCGCATACACAGCCTTTGTTCCGTCTGCTGCCTTTTCTGCCTGCGTCATATCGACCTCAAGCAACGTAATATCCTGATCGTAATGATACAGCTTAAAGCACTTGGCATAGTCCAGCTTCGTCTCAGACTGATAGGTCAGGCCGCTGATATCCGGCGCCTGCTCATCCAGCTTCTTATTACCGGACTCATTGCCTGCTTCAGTCCCCTTGCCATCTGTATTCTTTGCCGCATTCAGTCCGACATAAATGGTGTAGGTGATCTCATGCGCCGCGCTCATACGGGTCGTCATACCGATGATCGTCGTATTTGCATTCAGGTTGACCGGAATCGTGAAGATCGAAGTGTTTCCACTGTGGGTCGGGAAGTACTTATTTCCATTCGCCTTTACATAACCATAGTAGCTGCTGTTGAACACAATCGTCGCCAGTGCTTTTCCGCCTGTCACCGTGATCTTCGTACAGCTGATGCTGATACGTCCGCTGCCTCCGCTGAAGGAGAAGCTGTCCGGGGTGTAAACTCCGTCTGCCAGTCCCGTGCTGTTATTTACTGCTCCGGTCGAACCGCTCAGATCAGATTCATACTTTGACTCCTTATCCGGCTTCTTATCCGGCTTCGGCTTCGTCGTAGTATTTGTCGTATTATTTGTCTCAGTCTCGGTCTCGCCTCCACCATTATTCGAATCCTGTGTATCATCTGCCGGAAGCTCGCCAACCTTTTTCAAATCTGCAGAACTAAAAGTAATGGTACGGTCATACCACTTATTGTGGCTCTCAGAGTGAGATGCTATCGCAATCGGCTCGCCCAGTGCCGATACCGGAATCATATAGCGACGTCCCGTCTTCTGCGCACCGCCCGCATCTGTATAGGTCACCTCATCCTGCCATTTTACCCATTGACCCTGACCTGCCGCAGACGCCTGTGCGCCAGTACCAACGTACAGATAATCGTAACCTGTTCCGCTCAGGGTAATCAGCGCCCGAATCTGTCCGTTTTTCACAGTCAGCTGTGCATTTACAACCTTGAACATCGCTGCACCGGTCGTCACCGTCGTACTGTAAATACCATTCGCCGGGGCGTTCTCTGCCGGAAGCTCAGCCGTTTTTTTCAGATTCTTCGAACTGATTGTAATCGTGCGGTCATACCACTTTGTATTCTTATGAGAATAAGACGCTACCGCCAGCGGTGTATCCAGCGCAGATACCGGAATCTCATATCTGCGGCCAGCCTTTGTCTCGCCATCCTGTGTGTACTTTACTTCATCTTTATACTTGATCCACTGACCTTCTCCTGCAGCGGCTGCCTGTGCGCCGGTTCCCATAAAGAGATAATCATAGCCTGTACCGGTCAGAGTGATCAGAGCTGTCATCTTGCCATTCTTGACTGTCAGCTCGACATCCTGTACTTTGAACATCGCTGCACCGGTCGTCGCCGTCGTATTGTAAATACCGTTCGACGGTCCGGACGGCTGCTCCGGCTTTTCGGTCTGGTTTGTCTCCTCGGTCTGCTCTGTCTGGTTGGTTTGCTCCGTTTGCTCAGTCTGCTCCGTATCCTGTACATCGCCGATTTTCTGCGCAAACTGTGGAAGGTTCAGCGAATCCTGCTTTCCCCATTGTCCATTCTTTTTGTTCCGTAACAGCAGATCAATATTCGTACCCAGCCACGATTTCGGAATTTCAAACGTGTACACCCGATATTCCGGTCTGTCCGGATCTGACGCCCCTAATTCGATTCCGGCAATTGCTTTGCTGTTTTTTAATTCTTCCGAGTCCGTTTCTTTTCCGAGATAAATTGCATCATAGGAGGTAGATCCTGAATAAATCGTTACAATTGCTTTATCACCTTTTACAGTGATTTTACTGTCTGACTCAATGTTGATCAGGCCTTTACTCGTATGGGTGTTGCCGTACAGATCGTATACGCCGTCCTTATAGCTGTCAGCCGTAAATGTTTTATTGATATTCGGAATTTTTATGAACAGGTTCCGTCCACCTGTCAGCCAAGTTCCTTTTGAATTGCCTGGAGTTATTGGAATGTACATACCCTGCTTATCTGCCGACACTGCAAATGTAAATGACATATTGCTTTCGACCGGCGTTCCCTTTATAACTGGAGCCTTTGTCTTATCATCCTTTTTTCCAAGATATATCTGGTCATACGAAGAACCCTCTACAGTAAATGTAACCGTCAGAGTATCCTCTTTCAGGCTGGCATAAGATTCTGTCACTTTAAAAGAATTCAGAGTAGCAGCCGTACCGCCCTGTTCAACCTTTACGCCTGCTTCCTCTCCCGGCTGTACTGTTCCTGTTCCCGACTGTGAATCTGATGATTTTGTTTCCGTCTCTGTCTGCTTTGTCTCGGTCTCGGTTTCAGACCCCGGCTGATATCCGAAATTCGGAATTTTTAATGCAAGCTCATTTCGCGTGCTGTATTTTTGTGTACGACCATTTCGCGGTACAAATACAAGCTCTTTTCCCTGTTGAGAAAGTGAAATATCAAATGAAAAGCTCTGTACATCGTTTGTCATAGTTTGCTGTACAACCTTTGTATTATCGATATTCTTCTCATCAAAATCATTTCCTATATAGAGTGCGTCATAAGTGTAACTCCCACTGGATGCTTTCCCAGGCCAGATCGTTACATGAATTCTATCCCCAGCACGGCTTATGGTAGAGCGTTCTATTTTGAACATCTTGTAATCTGCTCCACGGTTATCTTTTTTGTTCTTATCCGAAGAACTGTAAATTGTCTTAATCTTAGCATCTGAGTCTTCCGGAAAACCAT
>OLNW01001635.1_pt1 | contig 21298 bp, 18 predicted proteins | sample 1672121 | NCBI WGS metagenome assembly OLNW01 (sample SAMEA3136648, study PRJEB25190) | human gut metagenome
GATTCTAAATGGCGAGATACGTTACTGTTTACAGCTATGCTGTGAACAGTAACGATTATTTCAAATCTACCTGGCATGAATGATGAAAAATCTCTGTTTTGAGGGTTTTACAGTGCATTTTCACCTTTACATAGATTTAACATTCGCTGGATTTTACATTTTACAATCTCCTTTTATTATAAATACCGTGGTTGAAATAAAGAAAACACACAAATACTAAGATGAGAACAATCTAAGTGAAAAAGGAGATTATTAAAATGAAAATGAAAAAGTTTATTGCATTAATGGCAGTTACAGGAATGATCGCTTCTATGGCAGCAGGATGTGGAAGCAGTTCTGATTCATCAGATAATACAGCAGACGGAAATACAGATACAACAGCAGATACAGCATCTTCTGACTGGGATGACACAAGCGATATCACAATCGTATCCCGTGAGGATGGATCAGGAACAAGAGGAGCGTTCATCGAGCTGTTCGGAATTGAACAGAAACAGGATGATGGAACAAAAGTAGATATGACAACAACAGATGCACAGATCACAAACAATACATCTGTTATGATGACAACCGTTGCAGACAACGAATATGCAATCGGATACATCTCTCTTGGATCTCTTGATGACAGTGTAAAAGCTCTGAAGATTGATGGAGCTGAGGCAACAGCAGACAACATTGAAAACGGATCTTACAAAGTATCCAGACCATTTAACATTGCAGTAAAGAAAGACCTGAACAATGATGTGGCAAAAGATTTCATGAGCTTTATTATGAGCACAGAAGGACAGAAAGTAGTTGCAGATGAGAAGTACATCCCGGTAGCAGATGTAACAGATTACGCTGGAACAAAACCTTCAGGGAGCTGTGTAGTTGGTGGATCTTCTTCTGTATCTCCTCTGATGGAGAAACTGATCGAGGCTTACAAGACAGTAAACCCGGATGCAAGCATTGAACTTCAGACATCCGATTCTACAACAGGTATGACATCTACAATCGAAGGAAGCTATGACATCGGTATGGCATCCAGAGAACTGAAAGATGAAGAAGCAGCAGAGCTTGAACCTACAGTAATCGCTACAGATGGTATCGCAGTAATCGTAAATAAAGACAACCCGACAGATGAACTTTCTTCCGATCAGGTAAAATCCATCTACACAGGTGAGGTTTATACATGGGATGAAGTTACAAAGTAAGCTTTAAATGATTGTTAGAAGTAAACATTTGACGGAGTGAGAATGTGATACAAAAGTAAAGCAGTTGCAGGAATTTATCGGTTTTCATACAAAGTATCGGTAAATTCCGTTGTCGCATGCAGAATGCGTAGAATAGAACAGCTTTAGAAATTTAAGAGGAAAACAATACTATGAAATCAAAAGCAGTGACTGAGAAAGTCATGCAGGGAGTGTTCTTCATTGCCGCCTGTGCTTCGGTGCTGGCCGTAGCTCTCATTTGCATCTTCCTGTTTGCAAATGGTATCCCTGCGATCAGACAAATTGGAGTTGTAAAATTCCTGACAGGAGACATCTGGCGTCCGGGAAATGAACTTTTCGGAATCTTCCCGATGATCCTTGGAAGTATTTATGTGACAGCAGGAGCCATCGTGTTTGGCGTTCCGATCGGAATCCTTACTTCGGTATTTATGGCAATGTACTGTCCGAAGAAAATTTATAAACCACTGAAATCAGCAACAGAACTTCTTGCGGGAATTCCATCTGTTGTCTATGGATTCTTTGGTATGGTTGTGATTGTACCGATCATTCGTGATTTTGGAAAATGGATGAAGGCAATGAATCTGGTAGAAAGATCCGGTGACGGAAAAGGAATTCTCACAACATCCATCGTACTGGGAATGATGATTCTTCCGACGATTATCGGAACAACAGAAAGTGCGATGCGTTCAGTTCCGACACAGTACTATGAAGGAGCACTTGCTCTGGGGGCAACCCATGAGAGAAGTATTTTCACAGTTGTGATCCCGGCAGCAAAATCCGGTGTGATTGCAGGAATCGTACTTGGAATCGGACGCGCCATCGGTGAGACAATGGCCGTTATCATGATCTGTGGCAACCAGCCGAGACTGGTACAGAATATCCTGATGGGTGTGCGTACACTGACAGGAAACATCGTAATCGAGATGGGATATGCTACAGGACTTCATAGAGAAGCACTGATCGCAACCGGTGTGGTACTGTTTGTATTTATCCTGATCATCAATTTCAGTGTGGCACTGATCAAGAGGAGGGGCGAGCATGAGTGAAAGAGTACAGGAAAGAAAGAATATAAATTTATCTGCTCAGCCTGAACGTAAAAAACCGTCAGAGCAGGCAGCTGTGAACAGACAGTCTGTAGCGGATAAGTTCAAAACTTATCTGAGACATCCGGGTTCCATGATCACAATGCTTCTTGTTATGCTGGCAGCAATTATTACATTTGCAGTGCTGATCTTTCTGATTGCGTATGTTCTTGTGAATGGAGTACCGTATATCAAACCATCGTTGTTCTCTTTACATTATACTTCGGAAAATGCATCGGTAGTTCCGGCACTGGTAAATACAATTGTAATGACATTGCTTTCTCTTTTGATTGCAGTACCGTTTGGTATTTTCTCAGCGATTTTCCTTGTGGAATATGCAGGAAGAGGAAATAAATTTGTAAATGTGATTCGACTGACAACAGAGACACTTTCAGGAATCCCATCGATTGTATATGGCCTGTTTGGTATGTTGTTCTTTGTAAATACACTGCACTGGGGATTCTCCATTCTGGCGGGTGCATTTACCTTATCGATTATGATTCTTCCGCTGATCATGCGTCAGACAGAGGAATCACTGAAAGCAGTTCCGGATTCCTACAGAGAAGGAAGTTTCGGACTGGGAGCAGGAAAACTTCGTACGGTATTCCGCATTGTACTTCCGACAGCAGTACCTGGAATTCTGGCAGGTGTCATTCTTTCCATCGGACGTATCGTAGGAGAGACAGCAGCACTGATCTATACAGCAGGTACGGTAGCGCAGATTCCGAAGAATGTATTTGGATCAGGACGTACATTGGCAGTTCATATGTACAATCTTTCCAGTGAAGGACTGTACATGGATCAGGCCTATGCGACAGCAGTTATTTTGCTTGTACTGGTTGTGCTGATCAACACATTGTCAGGTGTGATCGCAAGAAGACTGGCGAGTGCAGAGTAAAGAATCGGGTGTACTGTGTTATTATATGAAATGTGAATGAGACACGCTCTGGTAGTGTCGGATAATCACAGAAGAACTAAGGGGAGTCCCTGGAGAGGATAAAGAAAAATGTCAAAATTAAGTGTCAAAAATCTTGATTTGTATTACGGAGATTTCAAAGCTCTGAAAGATATTAATCTTGAGATTGAAGCAAATAAAATCACTGCATTTATCGGGCCTAGCGGCTGCGGTAAATCAACTTTATTAAAATCAATTAACCGAATGAACGATCTGGTGGAAGGATGTCGGATCGATGGAGATATCCTGCTGGATGGACAGAGTGTTTTTAAAGGTATGGATGTGAATGTGCTCCGCAAAAGAGTTGGAATGGTATTCCAGAAACCGAATCCGTTCCCGATGAGCATTTATGATAATATTGCTTACGGACCACGTACGCATGGAATCAGATCGAAAGCAAAGCTGGATGATATCGTAGAGAAATCACTCCGTAATGCGGCAATCTGGGATGAATGTAAAGACAGACTGAAGAAGAGCGCACTTGGAATGTCCGGTGGACAGCAGCAGAGACTCTGTATTGCGCGTGCACTTGCAGTGGAACCGGAAGTTCTGCTGATGGATGAGCCTACATCTGCACTGGATCCAATCTCTACATCTAAGATTGAAGACCTTGCGATGGAATTGAAAAAGGACTATACTATTGTCATGGTTACACATAATATGCAGCAGGCAGTCCGTATTTCAGACAACACTGCATTTTTCCTTCTTGGAGAAGTGATTGAATATAATAACACAGAGACATTGTTTTCTGTTCCGGCGAATAAGAAGACAGAGGATTATATCACAGGGAGGTTTGGCTAAGTTATGCGTAACAGATTTGATATGCAGCTTCATCAGTTGGATGAACAGCTTACACGTATGGGAGAATTGTGTGAACAGGCAATTGCAAAAGCAACACAGGCGCTCAAAGAAGGTAGCGCAGAACAGGCAAGAATCGTAGTTGCAGAGGATGAAGAGATTGACCAGATGGAGAAGGAAATCGAGCGTCTCTGCCTGAAACTTCTGCTTCAGCAGCAGCCGGTAGCCAGAGATTTAAGAAGAATCTCTGCAGCTCTTAAGATGATTACAGATATGGAGCGAATTGGCGATCAGACTTCGGATATTGCTGAGATTATTATTTCATCAAAAGACAAGGGAGTAAGTCGGGATCTGGAACTGATGGTTGAGATGGCGAGCGGGGTCAGCAAGATGGTTCGTGACAGTATCACAGCTTATGTTCAGAAAGATCTGGAACTTGCACGTGAAGTGATGGAATCAGATGATCAGATTGATGACTATTTCGATGAAATCCGTGACCGTATGATTGAGTATATCAAGAAGGAGCATGGAGAGCAGGGAAGAAGGATTTTTGATCTGATTATGGTGACAAAATATCTGGAACGAATCGGCGATCATGCAACGAATATTGCAGAGTGGGTAGAATTCTCTATCACAGGAGTACACAAAGACAGTGCGGTGCTGCACGAGAGTTAAAGGAGAAGAAGATGATCTATTGTGTAGAAGATGATGATAACATCAGAGAATTGGTGATTTATACATTGGAAACAACAGGTCTGAAGGCAAAAGGATTTGCAGATGGAACAGCATTTATGGAAGCTCTGGCGTTTGATACGCCAGAGCTCATTCTGCTTGATATCATGTTGCCTGGAGATGATGGACTTGTACTTTTGAAGAAGTTAAAAGCTTCCTCAAAGACGAAAGATATTCCGGTAATTATGGTGACGGCAAAGGGCTCGGAGTATGATAAGGTGATCGGACTGGATTCCGGAGCGGATGATTATGTGACCAAACCATTTGGAATGATGGAACTGGTATCCAGAATTAAGGCGGTATTAAGAAGAACAGGAAAGACACAGACACAGAATGATATGGATGTGGCCGGAGTACACATTAATGTTAAGAAGCATGAAGTGACAGTCAGTGGAAAAGAAGTGATTCTGACATTAAAAGAATTCGAACTTTTGGAAAAAATGATGCGGAATCAGGGAATTGTTCTGACCAGGGATCAGCTCCTGACAGAGATCTGGGGATATGATTTTGATGGCGAGACGAGAACGGTGGATGTACATATCCGTACTCTGCGTCAGAAACTGGGAAATAAAGGAGAGATTATTCAGACTGTCCGTGGGGTAGGATACCGGATAGGAGGAGACGCATGAGAAAGAGAATCCAGAGGAGCATGATCTTGATTCTTCTGCTTACGTTGATTCCGTTTTATATTATTATGTCACTTGCCTTGTATTACAAGAATATGTCTCTTCTTGAAAAGGAAGTACGTCAGGAGGGCAAATACATTAGCTGTGCGATTAATATGTCAGGAACACATTATCTGGAGCAGCTGGAGCAGTTGGAGCAGTTGGATCAGGTTGATATAGGAACGCGCCTGACATTAATCACAGAAGATGGAAGTGTTTTGTATGATTCCAAAGCTGTGGGAGCTACGATGGACAATCACAGTTCTAGAAAAGAGGTAGAAGAAGCGTTTACTTCTGGTGAAGGAGAAGTGGTGAGAATGTCTTCTACGGTACAGAAAGAATTGTATTATTATGCACTGCGGCTGGATGATGGAAGTGTACTTCGCGTGTCGAAGACGATGGATAGTCTGATCTGGACTGCGTTGAATGTATTTCCGGTAATGCTGGTTCTCTCAGTAGCAGGAATCGTGTTGGCAGTGGTTCTTGCAAGATGGCAGACAAAGAAATTAATGGATCCTGTGATTCATTTAGATTTGGAACATCCATTGGAAAATGTGATTTATGAAGAGATGACACCGTTTTTGGAGGCAATGGATGTGCAAAATAAAGAGAAAGAAGCTGTATCAAATATGAGAAAGGAGTTCTCGGCGAATGTGTCTCATGAGCTGAAGACTCCACTTACTTCCATTTCCGGTTATGCGGAGATTATGATGAACGGTCTGGTGCGCCCGGAAGATATTCAGGGTTTCTCGGAACGTATTTATAAGGAAGCCCGCAGGCTGATCACGCTGGTGGAAGATATTATTAAATTATCCAAGCTGGATGATGAATCTGTTGAGCTGGAAAAGGAAGATGTGGATCTTTATAATCTGACCAGGGAGATTGTCAGCAGACTTTCGCCACAGTCGACTCAGAAGAAGATTCATGTTTCAGTGTCGGGAGAACCGGTTATTTTCAATGGTATTAAACAGATTCTGGATGAAATGATCTATAATATCACAGAGAATGCAATCAAATACAATAATGATGGCGGCTATGTGGATGTGTGGGTTGGTAATACATTAAACGGTCCGAAAGTCAGTGTGGAAGATAATGGAATCGGAATCCCGAAAGAGCATCAGGAAAGAATCTTCGAGCGTTTTTACAGAGTGGATAAAAGCCATTCCAAAGAACGTGGAGGCACCGGACTTGGACTTTCAATTGTAAAACATGGTGCGATCATTCACGGCGCAAAAGTAAATGTAGAGAGTGCTCCGGGACGTGGAACAAAGATTGAGATTCAGTTTCCGCTGGAACAGAAGAAAAAAGAAGCAGAAACAGAAACTAAAAAATAAAAAATTTAGAATGTGTCTGAGAAATCTTACAGAGAACATTTTTTCAGATAGATTCTGGCAATGAATGAAACCGAAGAGGAAAACTATGATTTGAAATAGTTTTCCTCTCCGGTTTTTGTAACTATGCTGTTACTGTTCAGACCATAGCTAATCACTTTGCTGATTAGCTATGAGGATGCACGTTTTGGCCTGAATGCATCTCGCCCATCGCCAAAGGCGATTCTGAATGGCGAGATGCGTTACTGTTTACAGGTTACCTGTGAACAGTAACAAGTACTTGCTTTACGAATTACGGTAATTGTGCTATTATAAGTAACACAGCAGAGAAAATGTTACTGTTCACAGCATAGCTGCAAACAGTAATCTATCGCGCCATTTAAAATCGCCTTTGGCGATGGGCAAGATACATTCAAGACCATACGTGTATCCTCCATGCCAATCAGCGGAGTGATTGACATGGGGTGAACGGTAACAAGAAAGGAGATGCAGAGTGTTATGATAATAGAAGTTGATTTTAACAGTGATGAAGCTATCTATGTTCAGCTTTGCAATCAGATTATTATGGGAATCGCCACATCGGTGATTCACGAAGGAGATTCACTTCCGTCTGTCCGGCAGCTTGCAGATACTGTCGGAGTGAATATGCACACGGTGAATAAAGCGTATAATGTACTGAAGCAGGAAGGTTATATCAGCCTTGATAAGAGACGTGGTGCCGTGATTGCACTGGATGTGGATAAACTGGAACAGCTGGAACAGATGAAACAGCAGCTGCGAATTGTCCTTGCAAGGGGATGCTGCAAGAATATTTCACGTCAGGAAGTACATAATCTGGTAGATGAGATATTTGATGATTACGAATAAACAGGAGGATATACATGAGTATTTCATATACAAAACCGGCCGAGAATGCTCTGAAGTATGCTGCGAAGACAGCGAAAGAGATGAAGCATCCGTATATTGGAACGGAACATCTTCTTCTGGCACTCAGAGAGGAATATGCCGGAGTAGCCGGGCAGGTACTGGCACGAAACGGTGTGGAGACAGAGAAGATCCTTCAGCTGATGGACGAACTGATCGCACCGTCAGAAGAAGGAGTAAAGAGCAAGAAACCGGAGAAAAGCCCGAGATTGCTTTATTTATTACACAAGAGTGAACGCGAATGCAGCAGACTGCATACGACAGAAGTAGGAACAGAACATCTGCTTCTTGCCATGATTCGTGATGTGGACTGTGTTGCGACGAAGATTCTGATTACATTGAACATCAACCTTCAGAAGATTTTCCAGGATGTGATGATGGCAGTCGGGATTGATCCGAAGGAATATCAGGATGATCTGCAGGAAGAGATGCATGGAAATGGTTCCATGATGGAACAGTTCTGTACAGATATGACAGCGAAGGCAGAAGAAGGAAAACTGGATCCGGTCGTGGGAAGAAATCAGGAGATGTATCGCCTGATGGAGATCTTAAGCCGCAGAACAAAGAATAACCCGTGTCTGGTTGGAGAGCCGGGAGTCGGCAAGACGGCGATCATTGAAGGACTTGCACAGCGGATTGCTTCCGGAATGGTTCCGGAGAAGATGAAAGGGAAACGAATTCTGACACTGGATCTTCCAGGATTGATCGCAGGTTCTAAATACAGAGGTGAGTTCGAGGAACGTATGAAAGGGCTGATCTCTGAAGTAGAATCCTGTGGAAATGTGATTCTGTTTCTGGATGAGATCCATACGATGATCGGTGCAGGTGGCGCAGAGGGAGCAATTGATGCGTCCAGTATTCTGAAACCATCTCTGGCAAGAGGGGAACTTCAGCTGATTGGTGCAACCACAATTGCGGAGTATCGTAAATATATTGAAAAAGATGCTGCACTGGAGCGACGTTTCCAGCCGGTATCTGTAGAAAAACCGTCCGAGGAACAGTGCCTTGAGATTCTAAAAGGACTGAAAGAAAAATATGAGACACATCACAGAGTTGTAATTCAGCCGGATGCGCTGGAAGCAGCAGTTCGTATGTCTGAGCGTTATATTACTGACAGGAATCTTCCGGACAAAGCGCTGGATGTTCTGGATGAGGCATGCTCTAAAGTAAGTCTGAAAGGCTATGAGATGCCGGATAACTTTAAGGAACTGGAGGAGAGTATTCAGGAACTGATGCGTCAGAAAGAAGAAAGCATCGAAAACGGAGATTTTAATGAGGCGTCTCTGCTTCAGAAAGAGCAGGAGGCTGCGGAGAAGAAACTGGAATCTGTAAAGAAACGGTTTGAGAAGAAGCATGCAGCAATGCATCCGTCTGTGACAGAAAATGAGATTGCGGAAGTTGTTTCTGTCTGGACGAAAGTGCCGGTACAAAAACTAGGTGAAAGTGATGCGGATCGTCTGAAGAATCTGGAAAAGGTACTTCATAAGAGAGTGATTGGACAGGATGAGGCAGTCAGTGCAGTGACCCGTGCGGTAAAACGTGGAAGAGTCGGACTTAAAGATCCGAAACGTCCGATTGGCTCTTTCCTGTTCCTTGGACCGACCGGTGTAGGGAAGACGGAGCTTTCCAAAGCACTTGCTGAGGCATTATTTGGTAAAGAAGATGCCATGATCCGTGTTGACATGTCAGAATATATGGAGAAACATTCAGTTTCCAAGATGATTGGATCCCCTCCGGGATATGTGGGACACGAAGAGGGCGGACAGCTCAGTGATCAGGTGAGAACCCATCCGTATTCCGTCATTCTGTTTGATGAGATTGAGAAAGCGCACCCAGATGTATTTAACGTACTTCTGCAGGTGCTGGATGACGGGCATATTACAGACTCACAGGGAAGAAAAGTGGATTTCTCTAATACGGTGATCATTATGACTTCCAATGCAGGAGCCAAGGCAATCGTAGAGCCAAAGAAACTTGGATTTGCTGCAAAAGAAGATAAAGCCGGGGATTATAAGAAGATGAAACAGAACGTAATGGATGAAGTGAAGCAGATCTTCCGTCCGGAGTTCTTGAATCGTATTGATGAGATCATTGTATTTCATGCGCTTGGAAAAGATGAGATGAAGAAGATTGTCTCCCTGCTTTGTCAGGAATTTACAAAGCGTCTCGCAAAACAACTGGATATTCATCTGAAATTGCGTGAATCAGCGAAGAATCTGATCGTTGAGAAGGGAACAGATGCGAAATTCGGAGCCAGACCGCTGAGACGTGCGCTTCAGACAGAGCTGGAAGATAAACTGGCAGATGCGATTCTCAACGAAGAGGTCAAAGCCGGAGATTCCGTGGAAGCTGGCGTGCAGAAGAAAGAGATTCGCTTTATTGTGAATCAGTAAAAGGCTTGAACAGTAACACAGTTATTACTGTTTACAACTATGCTGTGAACAGCAACATAACCGTTTCATAAAAAGTTCATAATATGAAACGGGAAATGATATGGAAAAACAAAATTATTTAGTATATAATAAGCCATAAGGACTGCGGAGTATCCTCTGACATGAGTGAAGGAAAAGAGCAGAGCCGCAAGACAGGGGAGTTCCCTGTACAACAGAGTTATTCTGAGATACCTAGGAGGAAAATTAAGATGGCAACAGTAAAAGAATTATTGCGTGCAGAAAACGACGGAACACTTAGCTTTGGAGATTACACTCTTACATCTAAGACAAAGAAAGATAACTTCGAATTTGAGGGAGACCTTTATAAAGTAAAGACATTTGCAGAGATTACAAAACTTGAGAAGAACGGAATGTTCGTATATGAATCTGTACCGGGAAGTACCGTTGAGAATTTTAAAGAGACAGATGCAGAAGTAGAATTCACTGTATCTGCACCGGAAGATGTTCAGTTCACTCTGGAACTTGAGCCGGAAAGCGAATATGAAGTATTTATTGATGGCGAATCAGCAGGAAAGATGGGAACAAATCTTAGCGGAAAACTCAGCGTAAGCGTAGAATTGAACGCAGATCAGACTGCTGCAATCAAAGTAGTAAAATGCTAATTTAATAAGAAATGTTAAACTGAGGGAAAGGAATTGCCTTATAGCACCTTTCCCTTTTCTAATATATAAATGATAAAGCCGCTATTGGAGTGTGTTTAATCATTTTTCTGTAATCTGCATGTGTTATTATTTATAGTATTCTGTGACCAGTGGTATATTTGGTCATACAAAAATCCATTTTTGAGATACAATGAAATACACATTTATGTGCTACATGTGATACAGAAAATATTTTCAGATATATTTTGGAGAAAGGAAAATTATAGAATGGCAAAAGGAAAAAAGAGTATCTATTTCTGTCAGAATTGTGGGCATGAAGAAGCAAAATGGCTTGGTCAGTGTCCCATGTGTAAGGAATGGAATACGTTTGTAGAAGAGCGGGTGGACAGCGGGATTACAAAAGGTACGACAGTAGCTGCCAGAGCAGTTCAGGAAGCAAAAGTAATTCCACTGACAGAAGTCTCCGCAGATGATGATACAAGAAATCAGACTGGAATCAAAGAACTGGATCGTGTTCTTGGAGGCGGAATTGTTCCGGGGTCTCTGGTACTGGTAGGCGGAGATCCGGGAATCGGAAAGTCAACGCTGTTGTTACAGGTCTGCCAGAGAATGGCGCAGTCACAGAAAGTTCTGTATATTTCGGGAGAGGAATCTCAGACACAGATTAAGCTGCGCGCCAACCGAATGGGAACATTTTCTTCCAATATGCTGCTGTTCTGTGAGACAAATCTGGGGACGATCCGTGCAGTGATCGAGAAAGAAAAACCAGAACTGGTCGTGATTGATTCTATCCAGACCATGTACAGCGAGGATGTATCTTCAGCACCTGGAAGTGTGTCTCAGGTGAGAGAGGCCACACATGAATTTATGCAGCTGGCAAAAGGTCTGTGCATCCCGATCTTTATCGTTGGTCATGTGACGAAAGAGGGAACTGTCGCAGGTCCGCGTGTGCTGGAACATATGGTGGATACGGTCTTGTATTTTGAAGGAGACAGGCATGCTTCTTACAGAATCCTTCGTGCAGTAAAGAACCGTTTTGGTTCTACGAATGAGATTGGTGTCTTTGAAATGCGTCAGAACGGATTGATTGAAGTGGAGAATCCATCAGAATACATGCTCAGTGGGAAACCGGAGAATGCCTCCGGCTCTGTGGTTGCATGCTCCATGGAAGGAACCCGTCCGATCCTGATTGAGATTCAGGCACTGGTGAGCCACAGTAATTTCGGAATGCCGAGAAGAACGGCAGCAGGAACAGATTATAATCGTGTGAATCTGCTGATGGCGGTTCTGGAAAAACGTCTGGGAATGAATCTTGGGAACTGCGATGCTTATGTAAATATTGCAGGTGGAATTAAGATGAATGAACCGGCCATTGATCTGGGAATCGTGATGGCACTGGTATCCAGTTACCGGAATCGACCAATTGATGAAAAGACGATTGTCTTTGGCGAGGTTGGACTTAGCGGTGAAGTAAGAGCTGTGAACATGCCGGAACAGAGAGTTGCAGAGGCGAAGAAACTTGGATTTGAAACCTGTATTCTGCCGGAAGTGTGTTTAAAGACCGTGAAGGATGTAAAAGGAATCAAAGTGCTTGGAGTGAAAAGTGTGAATGAAGCGGTATCGCTTTTTTAATTAAGAAGGCCTGGTATGAGACAGTAATAAGTTTCGTATCAGGTCTCTTTTGGTGGAGCGATCCTGGTAGATCAGTGAGTGGAAAAATATCGGTAAAAATTACAAATAAACAGTATATAACAGTTGACAACAGTTACATACTGTTATATACTGTTTGCAACAGGAGGAAACCTATGAAGATTATAATCAACAATTCATCGATGGTACCGATCTATGAACAGATCATGGAGCAGATCAAGGCGCAGATTATCTCCGGTGAATTAAAGGAAAATGATAATCTGCCATCCGTAAGAACGATGGCGAAAGAACTGAAGATCAGTGCACTTACAGTTAAGAAAGCATATGACAACCTGGAAGAAGAGGGGATGACGGTTACAGTTCATGGGAAAGGCACCTATGTTGCGGCTTCGAATAAGCAGCTTATGGAAGAGGAACGACGCAGAGAAGTTGAGGCGGATTTGGAATCAGCGGTGCAAAAAGGACGTCGCTGTGGTATGAAGGAAGAGGAAATTCGCGAATTGTTTGAACTCATCATGGAGGATGATTAATGATGTTGGAGATTAAGGGAGTAAAGAAAAGTTACGGGGAATTTCAACTGAACTGTTCTTTAAGCGTAGAAGGTGGAAGAATCACAGGACTGGTTGGCGCGAATGGTGCCGGTAAAAGTACTTTATTCAAGACGGCACTGGGACTTACATCTTATGAAAGCGGTGAGATACAGATTTTTGGAAAATCACCGGAAAGTCTGGAGGATACAGAGAAAGAGAAAATTGGAATTGTCCTGGCAGAATCGGGATTCAGCGGATATCTGAAAGGAAAAGATATAGCGGCAATTCTTGAAAGATTGTATCCAAAGTTCGAGAAAGAGAAATTTCAGCAGATGTGTGGAAAATATCAGATTCCACTGGGAAAATTTCTAAATGATTACTCCACAGGAATGAAAGCAAAGTTGAATCTGATCACAGCAATGACGCATCAGGCGGAGTTTCTGATGTTGGATGAACCAACTTCCGGTCTTGATGTCGGGGCGCGAGAAGAGATGCTGGATCTGTTGCGGGAATATATGGAAGAAGATGCAGAGAGAAGTATTCTAATCAGTTCCCACATTTCTTCTGACCTGGAGCATCTTTGTGATGATATCTACATGATTCATGAAGGCAAGATCGTGCTTCATGAGGAGATGGATCATCTGCTTGAAAACTATGCTATTCTTAAAGTGAGTGCGGAGCAATACCAGACCCTGGATAAAAAATTCATTCTAAAGGAGAAGAAAGAATTTTTTTGGATGGTATGTCTGACGAAAGAGAAACAATATTATATCGAGAATGCCCCGGGGATTGTAGTTGAGAAGTGTACCTTGGATCAGGTAATTCTTTTAATGACAGGAGGGGAAAGCAGATGAAAGGAATCAGAGGACTTTTAGAAAAGGATTTTCGGTTGTTTCGCTATCAAGGCGGCAGATTCTTTCTGGTTATTGGCTTGATCGCACTATTTTTTAGCCTGTCAGGTGGTATGGGAGCAGGATTTGTTACAATTTATGTTCCTTCTGTATTGGCAATTTATGGAGGAAGTACAATTAGTTATGATGAGGTTGGACATGGATTTGAGTATCTTTTTTCTTTACCAGTAAGCAGAAAAGTTTATGTCAAAGAGAAATATATCTTTTCGTTGATTCTGGCAGTATGCGGATGGGTGATTGGAATGATCTGCACAGGAATTACTGTTCTTGCGAAAAGAGAAGTCTATTATGATAAGGATATGCTGTTGGAAAGTCTGGTTTCGCTGCTTGTGATCATGGCAGTTGCCGGAATTATGATCGCAATCCGGCTGCGTTTTGAAGGAGAGAAGGGAAGACTTGTGTTTCCAATTGTTTTCTTAGCTGTTTTTGCAGTGATTTATTTCTCAATTGATTTTGTGAAATCTTATCCTGCAATAGAGGAAACGTTGGGACGTATGATGAGCGGAATCGGTGATTTTGGAATGATTATAGGAGTTGTGGCTGTAAGTGTTGTTGTTTTGCTGATATCGTATGGATATAGTATGAAAGTGATAAGAAAAAAAGAGTTTTAAGAAACAGGAGAGCTGGTGGAGTTAGAAATTCTGACTTTGTCAGCTCTTTATGAATATTATAGAAATAAAAAGTTAATGTTCTAACTAAAAAATATACAAAAAGTATTGAGAAAATGTGAAAAATGAGAAAAAATATTGACTAATATAAGAAAAAGTACTATATTTTCATTTAGTTAATTAACTAACTAATTAACAGGGACAGGAGGGAGAAACGTATGGAGTTTGATAAGAATGAGGTTCCATTACTTGGAGTGATGGGAAGGGCGACTCATATGATTGGAAAGCTTGCCAGAACAATGTACAGTGAGTACGATCTGAATATGGCGCAATCAAGAGTATTATTTGTGCTTCATGCAGAAAAGTCAGTTTCACAAAAAGAACTTGCAAAACAGCTCAACGTAACGCCGCCGTCAATTACGTCGATGATTAAGAAGATGGAAAACGATGGATACATTACACGCAAGGTTGATCCGAAAGATCAGCGGGTAATGCGGCTTACCCTGACAGAAAAAGGAGAGTCATTGATCGAGTATGTTTTGAAGACTGCTGATGAAATGGACAAAAAAGTGTTCGGAGGAATGAGTGCGGAGGAGAAGATGCTTTTCCGCAGACTACTGATGCAGATTATTGATAATCTGGAGTAGAATGGAACTTACAGACAGACATTTACTTGGAAAGGAAACGCAGACTATGAAGAATTTATTCAAATACGCTGCATCATACTGGAAAGCAATGATTGCAATTGTGCTGATCCTGATCGTGCAGGCGTACTGTGATCTGTCTCTGCCGGCTTACACATCCGATATCGTCAATGTGGGAATCCAGCAGGGAGGTATTGAGGATGAAGTACCGAAGCAGATTGCAGTTGAGGAAATGGAAAAGTTGCTTCTGTTTGTGTCAGAAGATGACCAGCAGACGGTAACGGATTCTTATACGGAAGATAATACTTCCTATGATAAAGATGCAGATGTCCTGAAAGATTCTGTTGCTGAAGATGAGGATGCAATGAAAGATCTGAAAGAGATCCTTCAGATTCCGATGATGATGACGGCAGGAATTGAGTCAGGAAGTGATACAACAAAACAGATGGAAAAGCAGCTCAAAGAGCAGATGAAGCAGGGAATGGCACAGTCTCAGAGCGCGCAACAGAGTGCAGCACAGGAACTTCCGGAAGGAATGTCACAGGAGGAAGCGCAGAAAATGGCACAGGCCCAGAGTGCGCAGCAGGGTGCAGCTTCCCAGGCTCAGCAGGCAGCCGCATTGGAAGATGCGTCGATGTTTGATCTTCTGAAGATGCTTCCGGCAGAGCAGAGAAGTGCTCTGGTAGATCAGATCTCAGAGAAGATGGATGATATGCCGGATACAATCCTGGATCAGGCAGCAGTCAGCTTCTGTAAGAGTGCTTATAAAGATCTTGGAATGGATACCAATCAGATACAGATTCATTATCTGCTGAAGACAGGTGGTCAGATGGCGGCACTTGCACTTCTTGGTATGGTGGCAAGTATTACGGTTGCATTCCTTGCATCCCGTGTCGGAGCAAGTGCAGGCCGTGATCTGAGAGGTGGAGTTTTCCACAAAGTTGTCGGATTCTCCAACAATGAGTTTAACCACTTCTCAACAGCATCACTGATCACAAGAAGCACGAATGATATCCAGCAGATCCAGATGTTGATCGTCATGCTGCTTCGTATGGTTCTGTATGCGCCAATCCTTGCAATCGGTGGTGTGTTGCAGGTTATGAAGACGAATGTATCCATGTCATGGATCATCGGACTTGCGGTTATTATCATTGCATTTGTAGTATTACTGCTGTTCCTGGTTGTAATGCCGAAGTTCAAAGTTCTGCAGAGTCTGGTTGACAAGCTGAACCTTGTAACAAGAGAAATTCTGACAGGACTTCCGGTTATCCGTGCATTCAGTACGGAGAAACATGAAGAAAAGAGATTTGATGATGCGAACCGTACACTGACAAAGACGAACCTGTTTGTTAACCGGGCCATGACATTTATGATGCCAACTATGATGCTGGTGATGAATGGTGTATCCGTTCTGATCGTATGGACCGGAGCACATGGAATCAGCGATGGACAGATGCAGGTTGGAGATATGATGGCGTTTATCCAGTATACAATGCAGATCATCATGGGATTCTTAATGCTTTGTATGATTTCAATTATGCTTCCAAGAGCCGCTGTGGCAGCAGATCGTGTAGAGGAAGTGTTAAAGAGTGAGACAATGATTCATGATCCTGAGAGAGAAAAGCATTTCCCAGAAGGTGGAAAAGGTGTGCTTACTTTTGATCATGTATCTTTCCGTTATCCGGGAGCAGATGAGAATGTTCTGGAAGATATCACATTTACAGCGAAGCCGGGTGAGACAACAGCGATCATCGGAAGTACCGGAAGTGGTAAGTCTACTTTGGTAAATCTGATTCCACGTTTTTATGATGTGACACAGGGAGATATCACGTTGGATGGAGTAGATATCCGTGAAGTAAAACAGCGGGAACTGCGTGAAAAACTTGGTTATGTCCCACAGAAAGGAGTTCTTTTCTCAGGAGATATTGCATCGAATATTATGTTTGGTAATTCTCATGGAAGCGAAGCAGAGATGATGGAAGCGGCTGAAATTGCGCAGGCTACAGAGTTCATCGATACAAAACCGGAGAAATATAACAGCCCGATCTCACAGGGAGGAGCCAATGTATCTGGAGGCCAGAAACAGAGACTTTCTATTGCGAGAGCAATTGCAAAACATCCGCAGGTATTTATTTTCGATGACAGTTTTTCAGCGCTGGATTATAAGACAGATGTAACACTTCGTCGTGCATTGGCAGAGAAGACAAGTGGAAGTACAGTACTTATTGTTGCACAGCGGATCAGTACAATTCTGCATGCGGAGCAGATTATTGTTCTGGATGAAGGAAAAGTGGCTGGAAAGGGAACACATGCAGAATTGCTCAGAACCTGCCCGGTTTACAGAGAAATTGCGGAGTCTCAGTTGTCTAAGGCAGAGTTGAAAGCAGCGCTGAAAGAACAGACGGAGACGAATGCAGAGAAGAAAGATGTGCAGAAAGTGAAAGCGCAGGTAACAACTGAACAGAAGACAGATGGAAAGGAGGAACAGTCTCATGCCTAGAGGAAGAATGCGCGGCGGTGCACCCACTGAAAAAGCAAAAGATTTTAAAGGAACGATGAAAAAGCTGATCCACTATATGTCTGTTTATAAAGTACAGGTATTTTTTGTTGCAGTGTTTGCAATCTGTGGAACGGTATTTAATATTGTGGGACCGAAGATTTTAGGTAAAGCAACAACTGAGATCTTTAATGGTCTGGTGAGTAAAGTATCCGGTGGAGATGGCATGGATTTTGGCAAGATCGGTCAGATTCTTCTGACGGTGCTGTGCCTGTATGTGGTCAGTGCAGTCTGCAGTTTTATTCAGGGGTATCTGATGACTGGTGTCTCACAGAAGACAACATATCGACTGAGAAAAGAAATTTCTGAGAAAATCAACCGCATGCCGATGAGTTATTTTGATTCTAAGCCGGTCGGTGAAGTTCTTTCCCGTGTAACTAATGATGTGGACACACTGGGACAGAGCCTGAATCAGAGCGCAACACAGATGATTACCTCTGTTACAACACTGATTGGTGTGTTTATCATGATGTTGTCCATCAGTCCACTGATGACGATCATTGCGGTTCTGATCCTTCCGCTTTCAGCAGGACTGATCGGGTTTGTAATGAAACATTCACAGAAATATTTCGTCGGTCAGCAGGAATATCTTGGAAATGTCAATGGCCAGGTAGAAGAAATTTATGGCGGACACAATATTATCAAGGCATTTAACAAAGAGGAAGAAGTAATCGCAGAATTCAATGCAACAAATGATAAGCTGTATGATTCTGCATGGAAATCTCAGTTCTTCTCAGGATTGATGATGCCGGTAATGCAGTTTGTAGGAAACTTAGGCTATGTGGCAGTAGCAATCCTCGGAGGATATCTGACAATCAAAGATGTGATTGAAGTGGGAGATATCCAGTCCTTTATTCAATATGTGCGTAACTTTACGCAGCCATTGCAGCAGATCGCACAGGTGGCAAATATGCTCCAGTCCACAGCTGCAGCGTCTGAGCGTGTGTTCGAATTCCTGGAAGGACCGGAAGAAGATCAGACGGTAGAGAATCCGGTATCTGTAGAAAATCTTCAGGGAAACGTAGGATTTGAACATGTTCGTTTTGGATACAATCCGAATAAGATCATTATCAATGATTTCTCAGCAGATGTGAAAGAAGGACAGAAGATCGCCATCGTAGGTCCTACTGGAGCTGGTAAGACAACAATGATCAAACTGCTGATGCGTTTCTACGATGTAAATGGTGGTTCAATTAAGATTGACGGTCATGACATCCGTGATTTCAACCGCAGTGAGCTGCGTGAGATGTTCGGAATGGTACTGCAGGATACCTGGTTGTTCCATGGTTCAATCAGTGACAATATCCGTTATGGTAAGCTGGATGCAACAGACGAAGAAGTGGTACAGGCAGCAAAAGCAGCACATGTACACCGTTTCGTCCAGACTCTTCCAGGCGGCTATAACATGGAACTGAATGAGGAGGCAAGTAATGTCTCCCAGGGACAGAAACAGCTTCTTACGATTGCGAGAGCAATCCTGGCAGATCCGAAGATTCTGATTCTTGATGAGGCGACAAGTTCAGTTGATACCCGTACGGAGGAACTGATCCAGAAAGCCATGGATAATCTGATGAAGGGAAGAACAAGCTTTGTGATTGCCCATCGTCTGTCTACGATCCGTGATGCAGATCTGATCCTTGTAATGAAAGATGGAGATATTATCGAGCAGGGAAATCATGAAGAGCTCCTTACGAAAGGCGGATTCTATGCAGATCTGTATAATTCTCAGTTTGAGAGTACGACAGAGTGTGCATAGACATCTTCTAAAAATAATTTAAGGGATATCGTCAGTTGACATGGCTGGCGATATTTTTATATATTAGAAAGTGATATTTCTAATATATAAAAATGCTCCATGAGGGCTCACATTGTTCGGTAGACAATGGTTCTGCACTGACTGGAACGAAGAGAAGATGTTACTGTTCACAGCATAGCTGTAACTAGTAACGCATCTCGCCATTTAGAATCGTCTGCGACGATGGGCGAGATGCATTCAGTCCAAAACGTGCATCCTCATAGCTAATCAGCAAAGTGATTAGCTGTGGTCTGAACAGTAACGAGAAGATGCACTGCTGCGTACAGAGGAGATCAATATTATAGGAAATACAGTTATGAGAAAATAAGAGAGAAGGCATAAGAAAGTGATGGAAAAGTTTCAGACGATTCAAATCCGGGAGCAGGTATATATTATAAAAGATCGCGCAGGATGTTGTATTAATCTTGTGACAGGAAAAGACTGTGTGTTAGTTTTTGATACTGGCTGTGGAATTGATGATTTGTATGGAGAGATACGGAAGATTACAGACTTACCGTTATTAGTGATCAACAGTCATGGTCATTATGATCATATTGGCGGCAATTACCAGTTTGAGAAAATCTATTTACATAAGAAGGATATGAATCTGCTGAAATGGTATGAGATTCAGGATACAAGGGAAAAATTGTTGGAGTTGGGAGAAACATCTGTGGAAGGGCATGCTTCCTTTTTACAGCAACCGTGGGGAAATGTATGTTGCCTTGACTTTAATGAATTTGATCTGGGTGAGCTTCCATGTAAAATTGTAGAATTAAGTGGCCATACAGTGGGATCGATTGGAATATTGATTCCTGAATTAAGGTTACTTTTAGCCGGAGATGCACTACTACCGGTTAGTTGTCTGATTTTTCCTAATCATATGTCAAGAGAAGATCAACTTGAGATGCTGAAAAAAGTAAAAGAACTGGAATTTGATTACTATGTTACAGGTCATTATATAGAAGTATATGAGAAATCTATGATTGATGAACTGATCCGGTGTATTGAAGAGAGCTTTGAAAAGAAAGCCTATTCTTATCATTATCCAGGACCGTATCATGAACCTGGAAAGATTTGTGTTGGAAATGCAGCCAGGGGAATTGGACTGATTTATTAAAGGTGTACATAGTATAATCGTGTTGTTTTGGTCTGAACAGTAACGATTTATCCAATGTGGAAGAGGATTAAGAGGGGATTGGTTGAAAGTCAGATCTGCTTTGTTTTGGGTGAATTTGGAAATTTCACGGAAAAAGGCCTTGAATTGTAGGAATTGTCTGAATTATATAAATAATAAAAAAAACATTGACAATTAGAAACCTGCATGATAAGATATCATTCGTCGCTGATGAACAGCACAAATACAACAAAACAATCTTGAAAATAGTTGAAGACGCGGAGGCGGAACATTTCACTATTAGAAGGAGTGAAAAGAGATTCATAAGAATTGATTATAACAATTAATAAGAATTTCTAAAAAGTAGTTGACAGAGTTGTTCGGATGTGATATTATAAATGAGCTGTCGGAGAGATACGGTTGAGAATGTCGAATCTAGTCGGCGGGTAAAAACAAAATAAAGACTTTGAAAAAAGTTCTTGACAAACGAATAAAGCTTTGATAAAATATAAAAGCTGTCGCTTGAAAAGAACAGTAAAGAAAAATGAATCTTGATAATTGAACAATAGACAACAAACCCTTGAAAATTTCTTTAAGAGAAGATTTTTAAGAACGGTTTTAAACAAACCAAACAACAGTAAAAAGGGAAGAATTAGCTAGCAAGTTGATTCTGAACTGGAAACAAACACTTTTAACGAGAGTTTGATCCTGGCTCAGGATGAACGCTGGCGGCGTG
>OLNW01001636.1_pt1 | contig 21275 bp, 21 predicted proteins | sample 1672121 | NCBI WGS metagenome assembly OLNW01 (sample SAMEA3136648, study PRJEB25190) | human gut metagenome
ATTTAATATTTGTGTTATTCTTTCTAAGTCTTTAAATATTAATGTTGCTCTTTTATATGTAGCAAATCTTCTTGCAAATCCTATTGTTAGTGCATTTGGATTTAGTTTTGATACTAAGTCATTTATTTCTTCGTAACTATATCCTTCTCTTCTTAATCTATTTGTAGTATTTTCTTTAACTAACTTTAATAGTTTTGCTTTTCTTTCATTATGAACTGACCATAATTTGTCATTTGGTATATTATTTATTTTTTCCCATGTTTGGTCTTGATGAATATTGTCTTGCCAATATGGCATTAAATATTGGTTATATAATTCTTTCATTTTTGGTGCAAGCCATGAACATGTATGGATTCCGTTTGTTACATATCCAATTGGAGATTCGTTTGCAGCTATATTTGGCCATACATCACCAAATAATTCTCTTGAAACTGCTCCATGTAATTTACTTACTCCATTTTTCTTTCCAGCTATTTTTAATGCTAGTATTCCCATGTTAAATCCCGTGTCTAATTCTTTTGATGGTTTCATTCCTAACATTAAAAATTCTTCTCTTGTTAGTCCAAGTCTTGGCCAGAAATCTTTAAAGTATTTTTCTACTAAGTCTATTGGGAATATATCATTTCCTGCTGGTACTGGTGTATGTGTTGTAAATACTGTTTTTGAACTTGCTATGTCTTTTGCTACTTCAAATGATACTTGTTTTTCTTTTATTATATTTTTTATTATTTCTAGGTTTAAAAATGCTGAATGTCCTTCGTTCATGTGGTATACAGTTGGTTCTAATCCTAAGTATTTTGTTAATAAATTAACTCCAGCTTGACCTAAAACTATTTCTTGGCGAATTCTCATTTCTTGGTCTCCACCATATAATTTTAGTGTTACATCTCTGTCTTCAGGATTGTTTTTTTCTATATCTGAGTCTAATAAATATAGTTTTATTCTTCCCACATTAATTTGCCATACTTTTAGGTATAATCTTCTTTTGGGAAATTTTACAAATATTATTAAATCTTCACCTTTTTCATCTTTTACAGGATTTATTGGTAAGTCATATAAATCTATGTTATTATATTCTGTTTTTTGTCCACCAATTCCATCGATTTTTTGATTAAAGTATCCATTTTTATATAATAAACCTACTGCTACCAAAGGAATTCCTAAGTCACTTGCAGATTTTAGATGGTCACCTGATAAAATTCCAAGCCCACCAGAATAAATTGGAATTGTTTCATCTAATCCATATTCTGCTGAAAAATATGCTATTAAATCATTTTTTTCTTCTGGATATTTTTTAGCAAACCATGTGTTTTTGCTGTTCATATATCCTTCAAAGTTTGATACCATTTTGTCATATTCTTTTAAAAAGCTTGTATCTTTAGCTACTTCTTCTAATTTTTCTTGTGATACATGTTTTAAAAATTTTACTGGATTTTTATTTGATTGTTCCCATAAGTCTCTATCTATTCTTTGAAATAATCTTAAAAATTCAGTATTCCAAGACCACCATAAATTGTTTGATATTTCAGACAATTTTCCTATTCTTTTAGGTAATTGTGGATTTACTGTAATTCTATTGAATACATACATTTTATATTTCCTCCTTCGTAATCTTATAGCCTTTATCTTTTTGTTTTTTATGATTTTTTACTTTTGTTTTTCACTTTCTATATTATCTATTAAATATTTTTATTTGTCAATATTAAAATATCCTAAAAATGTCATTGTAAGTTACATATATTGATAATGCAATTAACAGTGAAAATCCTGCCAATTGTATGTTTATTTCTGTTTGTTCTTTTAATGGTTTTCTTCTTATTAATTCTATTATTAAAAGTAACAATTTTCCGCCATCTAATGCTGGTATTGGAAGTAAGTTTGTTACTCCTAAAGATATTGATATTACTGACAACATATAAATATATTCTTTAATTCCTTGTGTTTTTGAAACTGCTTCTGATATTCCAACTGGTCCTGTCATTTGGTCTACTCCAATTTTTCCAGTAACTAATTGTTTTATGCTATCTCCAGCAGACATTACAAACTCACCTGTTAAATGTAAGCTGTTTTCAATTCTGTTTTGAAATGTATCTTCTATTGGTTTTATTGTTGTCATTAATATAAAATATACTATTATTGCAAATAGTATATTTACTGCTGCTCCTGCTACGACTATTGCCATTCTCTTTGGAATACTTGCCTTTGAAAATGAATTTTTGTCTTCTGACCTTTCTTCTTCACCTTCCATGCTAACAAAACCTCCGAAGTGGCACTAGTCTCAAAGCATATTTAGTTTCTGTTCCTTGTTTTTTCCATATAGTTGGACCAAATCCGATTGCAAATTCATTTACTTTCACTTTACATAGCTTTGCTACTGTAAAATGTCCTAGTTCATGAATAAATATTAGAAACCCCAATAAAATTATTATTTTTATTGCAGATATTATAAAACTAATCAAATTTACTCCCCCTACTATTTTTTATAGTAATGTAAATAATGCATATGCAAATGGTGCTAAAAATATTAAACTGTCTATTCTATCTAGCATTCCACCGTGTCCTGGTATTAAATTACTATAATCTTTTATATCAACAAATCTTTTTATTGTTGATGCTGCAAAGTCTCCTATTTGGCCAACTAGGCTAAGTACAATTCCTGCACCAGCTATAAAGTAATATGAATAATTCATTTGCCAATATTTGTTTGCAATATATGTATATATAAGCATTAGAGCTACTGCTCCAACAGTTCCTCCTATACAACCTTCTATTGATTTTTTAGGACTTACTTTGCTAAATTTATGTTTTCCTATTGCTCTTCCCACAAAATATGCAAATATATCTGTTCCCCAAGCTGCTATAATTGCATACCAAATTAATATTTTACCATTTGGCATTCCATTTATAAATGCTACAAACATTATGAAAAATACTACATAGAATATTCCAATAAATGTATATGCTATGTCTTTAAATGATGTTTTCATTTCTGTTGCTACAACTTGCGAAAATAGTATTATTAATATTGTTGGAACTGATAATGTTACTATCATATTTAAATATTCTTGTGGTACTAAATGTATAATTCCTATACTAAAGCAACTTGCATATCCTACCCATCTTACTGGCTTTGCAACTTTTGATATTGCATTAAAGTACTCATTCATTGCCAAAAGTGCTATTATTACTAATGCTATATCTACTACTATTTTATTTCCTATTAGGAAAATTGCTAATACTAGCGGAAAACCTAATAGGCCTGATGTTAATCTTTTAATATCCATATTTTATTTCATTCCCTTCTAGAAGCACAAATCTGGTTGGAAAAATTTGAGTTTTTCATCCAGATTCTTTCTTTATCATATGTTTTAGTTTGCACCAAATTTTCTAGTTCTTTTTTGATATTCTATAATTGCTTCATCTAAATCTTTTTCTTCAAAGTCTGGCCAATTTTTATCTATAAATAAAAATTCTGAATATACTAATTGCCATGGTAAGAAGTTACTTAAGCGTATTTCTCCGCTTGTTCTTATTAGTAAATCTGGATCTGGTTCTCCTTTTGTATACAAGTTGTCAGATACCATTTGTTCTGTTATATCTTCTTCTGTAATTTTTCCTTCTTTTACTTGTTTAGATATTTGTTTTATTGCCTTTACAATTTCATCTCTACCACCGTAGTTTAAAGCAATATTGAAAGTTACTCCTGTATTATCTTTGGTTCTTTCCATGCATTTTTTTATACTTTTTTGCATTCCTTCAGATAATACACTTATATCACCTAATATTTTTACTCTTATATTTTCTGTATCTGCTCTTTTTGAATATTCATCTAAATAGTTTTGTAATAATAACATTAGTGCTTTTACTTCATCTTCTGCTCTTTTCCAGTTTTCTGTAGAAAATGCATATACTGTTATATATTCTAATCCTATTTTATTTGCATATCTTACTATTTTTTCTAGTGTTTTTGCTCCTTCTTTATGTCCAAAACTTGCTGGTTTTCCTCTTTCTCTAGCCCATCTTCTATTTCCATCTAATATTATTGCAATATGTCTTGGCATAGCTTCTTTGTTAAATTCCATATTTCCCCCTAGATTATTTATTTCTATTTTGTATATAATATGCTAAATTTACTAAGAATTCAGCTTTTGAGCCATATTCTTCTAATTCAAATACAGCTTCTTTTGTTATTTTATCTAATATATCTTTCGCTCCTTGAAGTCCGTATTTAGAAACATATGTACATTTTTCTAGTTCTTTATCATTCCCTACTGGTTTTCCTAATATTTCTTCATTTCCTTCTTCAGATAATATATCATCTTTTATTTGAAATGCTAATCCTATTTTTTCTGCATAACTTGTTAATCTTCTCAAATCTTCTTCATTAACATCTGCAAGGATAGCTCCCATTCTAACACAAAGTTTTAATAATGCTCCAGTTTTGTTTTTGTGAATGTATTCTAGTAATTCATCATCAATTTGCTTTCCTTCAACTTCTGTATCAACATATTCGCCTGCAATCATTCTATCAACTGCAAGTGAAAATTCATTAAATACTTTTATTTTTCTTTCTAGTTCTTGGCTATTTTTTAAATCTTCTGATATTACAATATATGCTTGATTTAATAACCCATCCCCTGCAAGAATTGCTGTTGCTTCATCAAATTGTTTATGGTTTGTTGGTTTGCCATGTCTAAAATCATCATTGTCGATTCCTGGTAAGTCATCATGTATTAATGAAAAATTATGTACCATTTCTATTGCCATTGCATATGGCATACATTTTTCTATATCATTTTTGAAAATTTCATATGTTGAAATTACTAAAATTGGTCTTAGTCTTTTCCCTCCTGCCATTAAGCTATATTCCATTGAATTATTTAATATTTCTTCTGGACATTTTTGTTTTCTAACATATTTCTCTAATTCTTGATTTACTAAATCTTGATATTTTTTTAGTTGTGTTTTAAATTCCATTTTTTCCCCTTCTTATACTGACATAACTTCTTTTTCTTTGTTTTCTAATATTTTGTCTATTTCTTCTATGTTTTTGTCAGTTAATTTTTGGATTTCATTTTCTGCTTGTTTTAATTCATCTTCTGTTATGTTTCCTTCTTTTTGTTCTGCTTTTGCCTTATCTATTCCTTCTCTTCTTATTGCTCTTATTGCTACTTTTGCTTCTTCAGCCATTTTTCTTATTTCTTTTACTAATTCTTTTCTTCTTTCTTCATTTAATTCAGGGAAAGCTAGTCTTATTACTTTTCCATCATTATTTGGATTTATTCCTATGTCTGATGCTAAAATTGCTTTTTCTATTTCTTTTAAAACACTTACATCCCATGGTTGAATTACTATTAGTCTTGCTTCTGGTACAGATACACCTGCTACTTGATTTATTGGTGTTGGTGTTCCATAATAGTCTATTTTTATTTTGTTTAATATTGCTGGGTTTGCTCTCCCTGCTCTTACTTCTGATAATTTTTCGCTATATACGCTTATTGATTTTTCCATTTTTTCTTTTAAATTTGTATAGTCCATTTTTCTTTTTTGTATGACTTTTGCCATACTCTCCTTCTTTTTTATTTAGGTTTTTAAGGTTCCTATAACCTTCTTATATATATTTCTTTTGTTTATGATACTATTGTGCCTATTTTTTCTCCTTTTACTGCTCTTACTATGTTTTCTGGATCTTCTATTCCAAATACTAGTAATGGCATTTGGTTGTCTCTACACATTGCTGTTGCAGTTGAGTCCATTACTTTTAAGTCTTTTTCTAAAACTTCCATATATGATATTTTATCATATCTTTTTGCTGTTTTGTATATTTTAGGGTCTGCTGAATATACTGCATCTATTGCCTTTCCAAGTAATATTATTTCTGCATTTATTTCTGTTGCTCTTAATACTGCTGCTGTGTCTGTTGTAAAATATGGATGTCCTGTGCCACATGCAAATATTACTACTCTTCCTTTTGATAGGTGTTTTTCTGCTTTTCTTTGAATAAATGGTTCTGAAATTTCTCTCATTTCAATTGCTGTTTGTACTCTTGTAAATATACCTCTTGCTTCTAATGCATCTTGTAAGGCTAAACCATTCATTGCTGTTGCTAGCATTCCCATGTAGTCTGCTGTTGTTCTTTCCATTTGGTGTCCATTTCTGCCTCTCCAGAAGTTTCCACCACCTACTACTATTCCTACTTGTACTCCCATTTCTACTATTTCTTTTATTTTATCACATATTTTCCCTATTGTTTCTGCATCTACTCCTGTTTTGTTCTTCCCTGCTAGTGCTTCTCCACTTAGTTTTAATAGCACTCTTTTGTATTTTGGTTCTGACAAAATTTCCACTCTCCTTATTTTGTTTTTGCATGCCTATTCTATCATATATTTTTCAAAATTGCAGTATTTTTGGTATAATTTATTATTTTTTTACTATATTACAAAAAATGCACTACCATAAAAATTTGATAGTGCATTTTTTTCTTAAACTACTATACTTTTTAGTTCTTTTTCTTTTAATCCTGTTATTTCCATTATTTCTTTTGTGTTTATTTTTCTTTGAAGCATTTTTTTAGCTATTTCTAGTTTTTCTTGTGTTATTCCTTCTTTCATTCCACGCTTTATTCCTTTTTCTAGTACTATTTTTTCTCTATTACTTTCGCCTATTCTTTCTAGAAATTCTGCTAGTCTTATTGATTCATATAATTTTGCTTGTTCTGGTCCTACACTTAATACTTTTAATGCTTTTACCGCTTTGTCTACTTTTTCATTTTCTTTTCTTGCCATTTCTATCATCTCCTTCTTTCCTGCAAATAGCCACATCCATTGTTCTAGCTTATCTTTTATTCCTGCTTTACTTCTTCTAAATTTTGGTATTTCTAGTATATGTACTTCTATATAATCACTAGCTATTTGCTTTTCTTTTTTATATCCTACATTTACATAGCTTTTTTCTTCTGTTTTTTTATATCTCATTTGTGCTATATTGTGGTAACTGTTTCTTTGTATACAATTATAATTTAATATACATATTATTATTGTTTTATTTAATTTTGTGTATTGATTACCTTGATCTAATTGTTCTGATATCAACTTCCCAGCATATGTTGTTAGTCTTTCTTCCATATTGTATTTGTTTTGTGCCTGCATTTCAACATCAATTATTGTTTTGTCTTCTAACTCTACTTTTATGTCTAATGTTCCTGATTTGCCATTTTTTCTGTCTTTTACCATTTCTGGATTTTTTATTGTTATTTTTTGTATTTCAATATTTAATATTGCTTCTAACAAATCTTTTAATATATCTTCATTTCCTTCACAGGCAAATATTCTTTTAAATATAAAATCATATGTTATTGGTAGTAGTTCTTCTTTTGTTGTTCCTTCTGTTTTTTGTTTTTTCATTCTTCTCCCTTCTATTTTATCAAAGGTATTTAGTGGTTACAATACCATTTGATTAAATGTTTACTTATTAGTGTCAAATGTTGCACAATTATTTCACTCTCATATTTTTATTTTTCTTTTTACTTTTTATTGGTATTTTGCCTGAAATCGGCTCTAGATTTAAATATTTGAATTTATAAATTATTATTTTAAATAATATTTTTTGTTGCAATAATGTGCAACATTTTTTACTTTGCTTAGTTTATCAAATTTTATTTCTTTTTGCAATAGTTTTACATAATTTTTCATAAAATATAAATTGCAATAATAAGTGTCGCACTTTTTATAATAAAATCACAAAAATATTTACTATGCGATTCTTGCCATTTCTAAAATAGATTTATATCCAAACATAGGTCATAATAAATTATTTATCCAATCTTCTATTTGTTGAATAAACTTCTCTGAAATATCTGTTATAACTGTTCCTTTGGGTATAAATCTTCTGATTAATCTATTTGCATTTTCATTACTTCCACGCTCTCCTGATCTATATGGATGTGCATAATATACTTGAATACGTGGCTCTTTTTTTCTTTTATCATACGACTTTTCTAATGCTTTATAATCTCTAAATTTTCCACCATTATCAAATGTTATTGTTTTAAACTTATTTTTAAATTCTGTTTTATATCTTCTTTCTAATTTATCAATCGATTTTGCAACATTTACAGCATGTTTACTTGGTATCTTAAATATTATTTCTTCTCTTGTCTTTCTTTCTGTAAATGTTAATAGTGCTGTTCCTTTTCCATCTTTGCCTACTACCAAATCCCCTTCCCAATGCCCGTATTTACTTCTGTCATTTGCTCCTTTTGGTCTAAAATCTATACTTTTTTTTGCTGGAACTTTAGCACAATGTGTTTTTTCTTTATTCTTTTCTTTATATTCCTTTTTATATATCATATCTTTTTCTGTTAAATTTATTATTCTTTTATGAATACAATTTCTAATTGTTTTTGCACATACTATTGTTCCAAATTCTTCTTTTTTTCTTTTTATCTCTTCTATTAGTATTTCTGGTGATTTTCTTTCTTTTTTGATTCCTTTTTCAATGTATTCTACTAATTTATAATTTGTATCTAATTTTACATTTGGTCTTTTTGCCGTCATATTATATCTATACTTTTGCTCTGATATATCTGCACTATATACATATTTTATTTCTAAAAGTGTTGTTAAATTTTCTACTAGCCCTCTTTTTATTTCTCTTTGTATTGTTCGCACACTTTTATTTAATAATTTTGCAATCTCTGAACATGGTCTCTTTTCAATGTTATACCATCTTTCTATTTGTGTTTTTTCAACATAATTTAAATGTTTGTATTTCTTTTCTTTTATTTTTTTGTTATAATCTATTTGACACATAATTTTATAAATCCTTCCAATGTTTTCTAGTCAATCACATTGTATCATTTATAATTTTATGTGTCTATTTTTATTTCAAAGTGCGTCACTTAATTTTACCATTTATAAGAATTTTTACAAACATTACAGAATAATGGTTTTAATAAAATTTCGTCTCCTACATTTGAAACTACAAATCCTGATGGTATTTTACTGTACTTCCTTCTTTGTCTGTATATTCATAGCTTTCTAAATGCATACTAGCTTCCATTTGAACTAATTTAACTTTCTCTATTGTGTCTGCTTCTTCTGTTCTTTCTTTCGCATTTTGTGCTTTAGTTAATATTCCATTATTCCCTATTAGTATTGCCATTGAAACACCTGCTAAAATTAATAACACTATTATTGTAATCACTACTGCTATTAATGTAATGCCTGCTTGTCCTTGCCTTAGTTCTTTTGTATTTTCGTTTTTTCAATCCTTCTCTCTTTTTCTATATTTTATTTTTTGAAATTTACTAACAATTTATTCGCTTATGTTATGTCCGAAATAATCTTAATAAAAAAATTCTTCACCTTTTATATTTCTCATTCTATAATTTATTCAAAATTTTTATCTTAATTCAATATAAAACTGCATCTACCACCGTCGTATTTACTTCCAACATTTGAATCATTCTGTATTATCACATAATTTCTTTTATTAGCATATTGAGAAGCACCTTTTTGATAACAACTACTTCTCTTAGTATGTGTTGTAACAGAACGCGTTTCCAATGTATATTCATATACATTTCCAGCTACATCAAAAATATTTTTTGTAGAATTGTTTTCTTTTGATGCGGATTTAGAAATAGTACCATTTGCTTCAGCTGCCATATTTTCAGCTGAAATAATATATGGCTTACAAGCATTTAATTCATTTTTTTTATCTTTCATAAACAACATCATTTGATCCCATTGGCATCCCCAAATTGAATTACTATAAATGTTACTTCCTGTAGAAATTCCATAGTTCTCATGTATTTTAGAAAATTGGTACCAATTCGTGTTAATTTTTACATCTCTTCCAGCTTTAAATGAACAACTTCCTTCATTTTTATCCTCTTCTCTACTTCTATCAGGAATAGTTGTTTCATATCTTGCCACATAAAAACCACCATATTTATTAACACTCTCTACCATCTTATTATACTTATCATGCAATTCCTTTTCAAAATTATTAACAGAAGTAAAATTTAAAATATCCAGATAATTTTTCATAGAGTCACTAGTACTAGCAATATCTGGCTCTCTATAGTTACCATTTTTCCTTGAATATGGTAATGCTGTAAATGAAACTGAATATGTTTGAATATTATTTTCTGACTTTTCAATTAATTCCGTATTATATAACACGCTAACATATTCTATCTCTATCCCATTTACCACTTTTATGCTCATTGGATATCCTTTTTTATTAGTATCTGCATTGATATTATTGATTACATCATTAATAGCACTTTCTTTATCACTTGTGTTTTCCAAAATTACAGTTTCATCACAAATTGCCTTTGATACAGGAATCCATACAAATTGATTGCCTTTTAATGATAAAGTTGCCTGATAATCTATACCAGCATTCTCATCAACCGCTTTATCGGATATTACCAAACCTGTGTCTGCAGTTCCTCCAACATAATAAAAATTTTCTGGAATTGGAGCTCCATACATTATTTTGTCTATATTTTCAAAACTATCAATTTCTTCTTTCTGTGCCTCTTCGCTCTTAAACTTTGCCTCTTGAGCTTTTCTTATTATTCCTGTGTTTGTTAATGTTGATATTGATATTCCAGATAAAATTAAAAGTACAACTATTGTTATTACTAATGCAATTAATGTAATTCCATTTGATTTAGTTGTACTTTTTATTTTTATATCTTTTAGTTTATTCTCCATAATATTCTTTTCATCTCACTTTTCATTAGTTTTTCTACTTTCAAAAAAATTATATCATAACCGGTGGTATGTTGCAACATTTTGTTTTTGCTTTTTTGATATCATAAAATAAAAATGGAGATTATAATGGAAAAAGATATATATTATTTAGTTGGTCAAAATATTAAAAAACAAAGAAAATTAAAAGGTTTAACTCAATTACAATTAGCTAGTAAAACCTTTTATAGTTATGAATTTATTAGAAAAATAGAGTCTAAAAGTGCATGTAGAAATACTTTTTCTTTAGCTACGTTATATAAAATTGCACTTGCTTTAGATATAGATATAAGAGTTCTTTTTACTCCATTAGATGATGACAATAAAACTGCATAAAAAACCTTGAATTCAAATAAAATTCAAGGTTTTTTATATGTTGTTCAATTATTTTAATTGATTCATTACTTCTTCTGCGAAGTTTTCTTCTTTTTTCTCAATTCCTTCACCTTTTTCAAATCTAGCGAAAGCTACTACTTCACTATCTGTTTCAGCTAATAATTGAGATACTTTTTTGTTTGGATCTTTAACAAATGCTTGGTCTACTAAGCATATTTCGCTATAGAATTTTCCAATTCTTCCTAATACTATTTTTTCAGCGATTGCTTCTGGTTTTCCTTCATTCATTGTTTGAGCTTTTAGTATTTCTTTTTCTTTTTCAACTCTTTCAGCTGGTACTGCTGCTTCGTTTAAGTATTCAGGTCTTGCAGCTGCAATTTGCATACAAATATCTTTTGCAACTTCTTTGTTTCCTTTTTTCATGTTAACTAAAACTGCTATTTTTCCATCTCCGTGGATATATTTTTCTACTAATCCTTCTGATTCAAATCTTTCGAATCTTCTGATGTTCATGTTTTCTCCGATTGTTGCTATTTTGTCTATTAATACTTCGTTTACTGTTTTTCCTGGTACTTCAATTGAGTCTTGTGCTAATAGTTCTTCTACATCTTTTGGATTTTTTTCAACTACTTGTTTTGCTACATTCATTACAAAGTTTTTGAATTCTTCATTTTTTGCAACAAAGTCTGTTTCTGAGTTTACTTCTACTATTGCACCTGTTTTTCCATCTTCTGAAACATATGCTTCTACTAATCCTTCTGCAGCAACTCTTCCTGATTTTTTAGCTGCTTTTGCAATTCCTCTTTCACGTAATAATTCAATTGCTTTTTCCATGTCTCCATCTGTTTCTGTTAAAACTTTTTTGCAGTCCATCATTCCTGCACCTGTTTTTTCTCTTAAGTCTTTTACTTGACTAGCTGTTACCATTTTTGTTTCCTCCCTTTATTTATATTTTCTAATTTTGAAAATTAGTTTTGAATTTTTAGCAATTTCATTTGCTTTTTCTTTTTTATAAAAAATGAAGAGTAGAGCAGAAAAGCTCCACTCTTCTTTATGTTTGTTTATTATTCTTCGTTTGATACAACTTCTTCGATGCTTTCTTCTCCAGCTTCTGCTGTTTGTTCTTCAGCTTCGAAACTTTCACCTTGTTTTCCTTCGATAACTGCATTTGCCATAACATCAGCTATTAATTTAACAGCTCTTATAGCATCATCGTTTCCTGGAATTGGGTAATCTAATTCTTCTGGGTTGCAGTTTGTATCTACTAATCCTACAACTGGAATTCCTAATTTTTTAGCTTCTAATATTGCTATTTTTTCTTTTTTAGGATCTACTAAGAATATAACTCCTGGTAATTCGTTCATGTCTTTGATTCCACCTAAGTTTCTTTCTAGTTTTTCCATTTCTTTTTTAAGTAATATTACTTCTTTTTTAGGTAATATTTCAAATGTTCCATCTTCTGACATTTTTTCTAGGTCTTTTAATCTTTGGATTCTTTTTTGGATTGTTCCAAAGTTTGTTAACATTCCACCTAACCATCTTTGGTCAACATAGAACATTCCACATTTTAATGCTGCTTCTTTCATGCATTCTTGTGCTTGTTTTTTTGTTCCTACGAATAGAACTGTTTTTCCTTCTTCTGCTTGTTCTTTAACAAAGCTGTATGCTTCGTCTAATTTTTTTGATGTTTTTTGTAAATCGATTATATGGATTCCGTTTCTAGCTTGGAATATGTATTCAGCCATTTTAGGATCCCATCTTCTTGTTTGATGTCCAAAGTGAACACCTGCTTCAAGTAATTGTTTCATTGCAACTACTGCCATTTTAAATTCCTCCCTTTTTTGTTTTTCTTCCACAAAGTTCTCCATTTTTTTGGACCTGCTTTTACAGGCACTCCCTTAAAAACTCTCTTTGTGTGATTAATACGCTTGCTATTATATCAGATTTTTTTAGCATTTGCAAGCATTTTTGCAATATTTTTCATATTATACAATAGGTAGTTCTCACTATTTTCATTTTTATTATTGTAATTGATAGGCTTAGTGGTAGATATTTTTATACTTTTGGATATGAATAAAGTAATGTTAGAATTTCTTAAATAAATTTATGGAAAGAGTTCACGTCGAACGAAGTGAGGACTGCAATTTAATTGTAAAAGGAGGTTTTTACTATTAAAAGTCGTTTAATAAAAAAATGTTTATATTCATTTGTTACAATACTTTTTGCTTTAGCTATCTCCTTTCCCTGTTTTGCCTTTGAACCTTCAAGCTATCCGCTTTATCAAGGAATAGACATCAGCTCATGGCAAAAAAATGTCAACTTTTATAATGTAAAATCTTCAGGAATAAAAATCGTTTATATAAAAGCCAGTGAAGGCACCAAATATATTAACCCATATTTTGAAAGCAGTTACCAAAAAGCAAAAGCAAATGGATTAAAAGTTGGGTTTTATCATTATGTTACAGCTAGAAACACAGCTGAAGCACAAAAACAAGCTTTATTTTTTGCGAGTGTAATTCGTGGCAAATCGTCTGATTGTAAGCTTGTTATGGATTTTGAAAATTTCGGAAACTTGTCAGTTCAAGAAATAAACGATATTTCTAAAGTCTTTTTGGAGACATTAGAAAATGCCACAAATATACCTGCTGCTATTTACAGTAATGCATATTCAGCAAAATATATTTTTTACCGTTCACTTAATAAATATTCACTTTGGGTTGCAAACTATGGAGTAAGTGCTCCTAGTTCAAACGGAAAATGGTCTACCTGGGCTGGCTGGCAATATACTAGTACTGGAAGAGTAAATGGTGTTTCTGGCTATGTTGATAGAAATAATTTTACACCTGATATTTTACTTTCTACAACAGCTCAAATACCAAATAACATTCCTAATAATTCTTTTCAAGCACAAACTATTTATGCAGTAAAATCTGGAGATACTTTAAGTTACATTGCTCTAAAATTTGGAACAACAGTTAACAATATTGTTAAATTGAATAATATTAAAAATCCTAATTTAATTTTTCCAGGTCAAAGATTTGTAATTACTTCTAGTACAACTTCTCCAAACACTTCAACTTCTAAAACTATATTCTATAAAATTAAATATGGTGATACTTTAAGTAAAATTGCTTTAAAATATAATACAAGTGTTTCTAGAATTGCAAGTCTAAATGGATTTCGAAATCCTAATTTGATTTATGCTGGAACTACAATAAGAATCCCGAACCAGTTTATATAGTTAAAAGAAAAAAAGAGTTCATTTGTGTACTTTGTACATTTTGAACTCTCTTTATATTTTAATTTTCATTTTTTTATATTAAAGTTGCTCCAATAATTCCTGCATCATTTGCAAGTTCTGCAACTTTTATATTTATATTTTCTCTTTTATTAAACAAAACATTTGGCTCTAATAATTTGTTTTTTAGTTTTTCTAATAAGATATCTTCAAAGAAGGCAAAACTTCCACCTATTCCTATCATTTCAGGTTCAAAAATATTTATCAAATTTGCCAATCCTATGCTTAAATTTTCAATATATTCATCAACCACTTTATCCATTTTCAAATTTAATTCATCTGACAAATTTCTATTTTTTAGCAATTCTGCAAGCATTTTTCCTGTTTGATATTCAGAAAAACTTAATGCTTTTCTTAAGTTTTCTTTAAATGCTTTCATTGAACCATACTTCTCAAAACATCCTTTTTTACCGCAATTACATGGTATACCATTTTTTTCTATTACCATATGACCTACTTCTATTCCGTGGTAAATCACCTGTATCTAGCAATTTGTTGTTTATTATAACAGCTGCACCTATTCCAGTTCCTAATGTAAAAAACAGTACTCTATTTGATTCTTTTAAACACCCATATATTTTTTCTGCAAGAGCTGCACATTTAGCATCATTTGCAAGTAATATTGGTAAGTTCAATTTTTCTTTTAATATTTGTGCAATCTCATAATCCTCTATTCCTATGTTTGCTGCTCTTATTATTTTTTTACTGTTTACAGTTCCAGGCACGGCAATTCCTATACTTGTAACTTCATATTCTTGTCTTAGTTTTTCGCAATTTTCTATTATATATTTTTCTATTACTTCTTTTTTCTCGTCTATTGGAAGTCCACTAATTTTTGTTTCTACTTTTTCTATTATTTTTCCTTCACTGTTCACTACTCCAATTGCAATATGGCTTCCACCTAAATCTATACCTATTTTCATAATTCCTTCTTTCAAAAATATGTATGCAACTTTTCATTTAATTGCATACATATTTTTATTGCTATTTATTTTGCTTAAATTTATACTCCATATGCTGAGAATAAGAAATTTCCCATATAAACTTGGATACATGGTACTAATACAACTAATACGAAGAAGATTAATACTGCACCAACTATTGCATATACAACTTGTGGTAATGCTTTCATGATTTTGTTCATTATGTTGTCTATATCTATTTCCATATATTCAACCAATTTTTCCATCATTTCTGTTAAGTCTGTTTGCATACCAATTTTCAACATTTCTGTTGTCATTGATTTAGATAATCCAGATTTTTCAAATGGTTCTATCCATGATGAACCAATTAAGATGTTATTTATTGATGTTTCTATTATTGATAACATTACATAGTTTTGAACTACGTTTTTACTTACCTCTAACGCTTCCTGGATTCTCATTCCATTTTTTAAGTTTAAAAGCATAGCTTTCATCAATCGTGAAAAATCCAATGCATATATCAATTCTCCAAATATTGGCATTTTATATTTGAAATAGTGGAAATTATATTTTCCTTTTGGTGTATTTATATAAAATAATACACCTGCAACTATTGCTAATATTATTGTTACCGGCAAATACCAGTACTTAATCGCCTTGTCTACAAAGTCCGCAAACCATAAAGTTATTGCTGGTAATGTTTCTTCAGTTCCTAATTCATCAAATATTCCTTGAATTGCTGGAATAGCAACCAATGTTCCTACTATTAACATTACAAGTAATAATACAAATTGTACTATATTTGGTATTAATATTGATTTTATTTTTTTAGTCAGTGCTGTGCTATCATCCAAATATTTTACAGCTTGTTCTAATGAGTTTGTAAGTGATCCTGACAATTCTCCTACTTTTATCATATTTATATATATATATGGAAATACATTTGAATAGTATTCCATTGTTGTATACATGTTTTCACCAGCTTCTACACCTGCTAAAATATCCTCTAATATTCCTCTAAAAGAAACATTGTCTGTACTTTCAATTATTGTATTTAAAGCATGGATATTGTTGAAGTTCGCCTTTTTTAATAGATAAAAGTTTTGCGTAAATACAACTATATCTCTTGGTGTTATCTTTTCTGTTTTTGCAAAATATAAGTTTATTTTTTCTTTTGTTGATAGTGTTCTTTCTCTATTTTTACCAATTTGTGTTGTGTTTACATTTTTCATTATTTCTTGAATATCTGTTACATTTTTCTTTTTCTTTTTTACTGCATTTCTAGAACGATAGGCTATTTGTTCTATTGATATTGGTAATAAGTTATTATTTTTTAGTGTTTTTATTAATTGTTGTTTGCTATTTGATTCTACTTTATTTCTTACTACTACACCTGTTTTTGTCATTGCCCTATAAATATAGGTAGGCATTTAAGTTTCCCCCTTTCTTTTATTATCTGCCAATTTTTAATTGCATAATTGTTCTGTTTAATACTTCTATATTTTTTTCTTCTATTTGTGCTTTGGCTTGGTCTAATGTTATTTTGTCTTCTACAAATAATTTTGCTAAAGAATTTATTAATCCTATGCTTCCTTTTTCTAAGTTACTTTGAATTGCATCTTCGATTTCAGATACACTTAATTTTTCTTTTCTTATTATACCAGCAACTATATTGTCTACAACCATTACTTCTGGAACTAATACAAGTTTTCCATCTCTTCCTGGTAATAATCTTTGTGATACAACTAGTTTTAATAATGCTGATAGCAAGTATTTTATTTGTTCTTGATCTCTTACTTCGTAGAAGTTTATCATTCTGTCTATTGTTTCTGCACATGATTTTGTATGAAGTGTTCCTATAACTAAGTGACCAGATTCTGCCATCTCAATTGCAGCTTCCATTGTTACTTTATCACGAATCTCTCCTATTACTAAGATATCACAGTCTTCTCTTAATGAGTTTTTAACACCATCGCTAAATGTTAAACTATCTCTTCCTCTTCCAACTTCTTTTTGTACTATCAAAGATTTTTTAGAGTGATGTTTATATTCTACTGGGTTTTCTAGTGTTAGTATTTTCTTATTTTGATTTTCATTTATATGGTTTATTAATGCATTTAATGTTGTACTTTTACCAGAGTTTGTTTTTCCTGTAACTAGTATTAAACCTTGTGGTTGATATGTCATTCTTCTTACTATATCTGGTACACCTAAAGATTCATATGGTGGTAATGTATTTTTTATAAGTCTTAGTGTACATAGTGGTATATCATCTGATAATGATATATTCACTCTTAAACGAATATCTCTATATTCATATGATGTATCTAGTTTTCTTGTTGTATTAAAAACTTCATCTTTATCAACATTTCCTTTTACTAAATAATCATAAATTTCGCTCATGTCATCTGGAGTTAAAACCTCACTTCCTTCTACTGGAATTAGTTGTCTTGATATTCTTAACATTGGTTTATTATCACATATTAAGTGAACATCTGAAGCATCTAATCTTATAGCTTCATCTAATATTCTATCTAAATTCATTTTCTTTTCCTCCTTCGTATTCTAGAAAAATAGCAATTTATTATTTAATTCTGTTAAACTTGTATACCCCTGTATTACTTTGTTTATACCATCCACAATTAAAGGTCTATATCCATTCTTTAATGCTTCTTTTCTTATTTCAATACTTGACTTTCCTTCCATTATTAGTTGTTTTATTTCATCTGTTACATCTAGTATTTCGAAAATACCAATTCTGCTATAATATCCTGTATTGTTACAGTGTTTGCAACCAACTGCATCATATGTTAAACCATTTAGGTCAAAGTCTACTCCATATTTTTCACCTATTGAAGTCATTATTCTTTTTTCATCTTCTGTATATGGTCTTTCTTTTTTACATTCTGGGCACAGTCTTCTTACCAATCTTTGTGATATTGCTGTTGCTAATGTACTTGCTATGTCATAATCTGATAATCCCATTTTTCTTAATCTTGTTATTACTTCTATACTGTCTATTGTATGGATTGTTGATAATACATAGTGTCCTGTTTGTCCAGCTTGTATAGCTATTTCTCCAGTTTCTTTATCTCTTATTTCTCCTACTAGAATAATGTCAGGGTCTTGTCTTAATACTGTTCTTAATGAACCAGAAAATGATGATTTATTATCTATTTCTATTTGGTTTAGTCCTGGTATACGAATTTCTACTGGGTCTTCAATTGTTGTTATATTTATTTCTGGTCTATTTAAGTAGTCTATTATACTGTATAAACTTGTTGTTTTACCTTCACCAGTTGGTGCTGCCATTATTGTTATACTGTTTTTCTTATGAACACTTCTTCTAAATTCATCTTCTGTTCCAGGATATCCTAATTCAAATATGTTTCTTATATTAGCATCCTTTTTTAGTAATCTTAAAACGAATTTTTCTCCATATACATTTGGTTGTGAAGATACACGAATATTATAATCTTCATACAACAAAATTCTACCATCTTGTGATTCTTGTTTTTCTTGATGCATATTTGAAATTGCTTTTAACCTACCAATTATCTGACTTTGTTTGTCTTTATCTATAGTTGCTGCTGTAAATAATTCACCATCTATTCTATATCTTACTCTAACTTGGTCTTGCATTGGTTCAATGTGAATATCACTTGCACGTCTTTCCATTCCTGTTTTTATTATACTATCAACTAGTCCTGTTACTGTTTCGCTTCTTCCAGCTGTATTTAGGTTTGATGTTGCAGTTCCTTCTAATGATTTTAGAATTCTATCTATGTCACTATCAAATGTAATATAGCTTTCCATTACTAGTCCTTTATTTAAAAGTAATAGTCTTACAGTATCCATTGCATTTTTGTTTGCAGTACTTGCAAAACATACTTTTATTTTTCCAGCTGATACTTCAAATGGAATTGCTTTATTTTGTTTAGCTACATCTAGTGATATATAATCTGTTAATTTTACTTTTAATGTTCTTCCATTTAATATAATTCCTTTTGTTCCTAATATTTCTCCTATTGCATTTATTAATTTGTTTGGTTCACATGCTTCTAAAGTGTATAAAATATCTCCAAGTTTTTGATTTTGATGGTCTCTTTGATATTGTAATGCTGCCTCTATGTCCCCTTCTGTTACTATCCCTCTTTTAACTAATTCAACACCTATTGGCTGTTTTCTTCTCATTTCCATAAGGTTTTCTTCCTTTCTTTTGTATTCTATACAATTATACAATATTTTTATAGATTTTTGTTAGTTATTTTCAAATTGCATATATTTACTATTTTTTTAATGTATATGTTATATTTTTTTTGCTTTGTCCTTGTGCTTTAAATACTACTTTTATTACATCATTTCCGCCTTCTATTCCTGTTTCAAAAGAGCATTTTTCTATTCCACTACATATTTTCACTTTATTTCTGTATATTCCTTTGTTTGCTGCTATGAATGTATATTGAACACCATTATCAAACACTATATAGTTGTCTTTACATTCAAGCACTTTTATGTTTGAATGGTTTGCTTCATCTGTTATAAATGTGTTAAATGTTGTGTATTCTGTTATTGGATCTATGTCTTTTATATCGATTGTATTTTTGTAAAAAAATGTTGTTATTATTGCTAATATTCCTACAACTAAAGCCATTACAATTACATAAACTGTTAATGAAATTAGTGTAACACCTTTTTCATTTTTCATTTTAGTTCTCCTTTGAAATTATTGTTGAAAGTTCAACTGATTGCTTTTTACCTTTAAACATATATTCTATTTTTACTGTTACTCTTTTTACCAGATTAAATATTTTATTTTCATTTCCAGGAATTTCAGTATAGTCTGTTACTGTTGTTGTTTTGTAAAATCCTTCTTTTCCCGTTTCTTGATTTACCAATTCATTTCCATTTTTGTCTTGTGTACTGTTTGAGTTTAGCCCATCATATACTTTAAATCCATTTGCTTTTACTTCTTCTATTTCATTTACTGCTATTTCTGTTGCTGTAGATTTATATTCAATTTCTTTTGCTGTACTATTTGATGCATATATTAAACTTGCAATTATTGATACAAATATAAATATAACAATTATTGCTATTGCTGCATCTACACCTGTATAACCATTTTCACTTTTTAATATTTTCATGCAATTCTCCTTTATAAAATGTAATTATTATATAGCAATGCTACTATAAATAATAAAACATTTGAAAAACCTATATAAAATCCAATGCTTATATTGTCTGTGATTTGTTTATCAGTTTTTCTATTTTTATTTGCCATATTTTTTATTTTATAGATTAGAACATAAATTGCTATTGCAAGTAATGCAACAACTATTGATAGTCCTGTTATATACTCACTTGTGAATATTATCATTGTTATTATTGATAATAATATCCCACTTGTATATGTACTTTTTGCCTTTTTCTTTAATGTTAGTGTGTCGTAAATTAATATTGCTATATACAATATTAAATATATACCATATCTATATATATTAGCTTTTTCTACTATGCATAGATATACCATATATATCATAGATATTGCGATTCCATAGATATTTACTGCTTTGTCCATATTTCTATTTTCTTTGTCTATTCCTGATATTAATATAACAAATGTTAAATATAATACTATAAAACAAATTTCTATTATTGCTGTTTTGTTTAAGTTGAATATGCTTAGCTTTAATGCATATGCAATTATTACAAATAGTCCTCCGGATAACATTTCTAGTATTAAATATCTTGGTCTGATTTTTTGTTTGCAATATCTGCACTTTCCACCTAATAATATATAACTAAATATTGGAAACAAGTCTAATAAGCCTAATTTGTGGTTACAATTAGGACAGTATGAATGTGTATGAACTATGTCTTGTCTTTTTGGAATTCTATATACTGCTAGTGTATAAAAGCTTCCAAATAGTGTTCCTATTATGAATATTATTA
>OLNW01001655.1_pt1 | contig 21121 bp, 21 predicted proteins | sample 1672121 | NCBI WGS metagenome assembly OLNW01 (sample SAMEA3136648, study PRJEB25190) | human gut metagenome
CTATTAGAATATATGTATAATCCCTTTATTATATATAATAATTTAACAGAAATAACTTTATCATATCGAAACCTCTTTGAAGAAATAACAAGTTATAATAATGTTCAATTTGATGGTAATCAAATTAAGCATATGTTTAACTTAGATGAATTAATAAATAATAATTATATTAATTTTACTGATATTGATGAAGATAATGCATATGTATATAATTGTTCAAATATAGAAATAAATTCATCAAATCCAAATAATATATCAAAAGAATTAAACAAATATTTATCTAATAATATTGTTACAATATGTGCAAGTAATAAATATACACTTAATAAAATAAATGATAGTATTCCAGATGTTAAATTTGTTTTTACAAAATTAGATGAATTATATCCAAATGTTGTAAATCTAGTTGTAAAGAAAATAAATAAAGGTTTTAAATTTAATAACTATGTTGTTATTTCCGAACAAGAAATATTTAATAGAAAAAATAATAATTATGTATATAAAACTAACTTTAAAGTTGGAACTAAAATACGTGATATATCAAAATTAGAAGTAGGCGATTATATTGTCCACATATCGCATGGAATTGGTAGATACTTAGGTATAAAATCGCTTGAAAAAGGTGGCTTAAAAAAGGATTATATTTTATTAGAATATAGTGACGGTGACAAACTATATGTACCTGTTGAAAAAATAGATATAATAAGCAAATATTCCAATAGTGATGCTATGGTACCTAAATTAAATAAATTAGGTTCAAGTGATTGGAGCAAAACAAAATTAAAAGTAAAGGCTAAGGTTGAAGAAATGGCTCATGAATTACTTGCTCTTTATGCCCAAAGGGAAGCAAGTAAAGGTTTTAAATTTGCTAAAGATGACGAAAATCAAATTTTATTTGAAAGTGAATTTCCATTTGAAGAAACGCCAGATCAATTAAAAGCCGTACGTGACATTAAAAATGATATGGAAAAAGATGCTCCTATGGATCGATTATTATGTGGTGATGTTGGTTTTGGTAAAACAGAGGTAGCATTTAGAGCCATATTTAAAGCTATTCTTTCTAATAAACAAGCGGCTATTTTATGCCCAACGACTATTTTGTCAGACCAACATTATAAAAATGCATTAGAAAGATTCAAATCATTTCCTGTTAATATTGCTCTCTTAAATCGTTTTGTAAGTTATACTAAAACAAAGGAGATAATCAATGATTTAAAATTAGGCAAAATAGACCTACTTATTGGTACACATAAAATATTAGGTAAAAATATTGAATTTAAAGATTTAGGGTTGCTTGTTATAGATGAGGAACAAAGATTCGGTGTAAAGCATAAGGAAAAAATTAAAGAATATAAAAAGAATATTGATGTTTTAACTTTATCTGCAACCCCAATTCCAAGAACATTACAAATGTCTTTATCAGGAATTAGAGGATTATCGTTAATTGAAACTCCTCCTGTTAATAGATTTCCTATACAAACCTATGTTTTAGCCGAAAATACACAAATTATAAAAGACGCTATATATAAGGAGATGTCACGAAACGGACAAGTATTTATTTTATATAATAACGTAAGTGAAATGGATAGAAAACAAGCTGAAATACAAAAATTAGTACCAGAAGCAAGGATAGTATATATTCATGGTCAAATGGATAAGGATATTCTTGAAGATGTTATGATAAAATTCTTAAATAAAGAATATGATATATTGTTATGTACAACTATTATTGAAACGGGAATTGACATACCATCTGTAAATACTTTAATAATATATGATGCGGATAAATATGGACTATCGCAATTATATCAAATAAGAGGAAGAGTAGGCCGTAGTGACAAAATCGCATACTGTTACTTAATGTATAATAAATCTAAAATATTAAGTGATGTTGCAACTAAAAGATTAAATGCTATTAAAGACTTTACAGAACTTGGTAGTGGACTTTCCATCGCTATGAGAGATTTGTCAATTAGAGGAGCAGGTGATATACTAGGTGCACAACAAGCAGGATTTGTTGCTTCTGTTGGTATTGAAATGTTTATGAATATGCTCCAAGATGAAATAGATAAATTAAAAGGTAAAGAAATTAAAAGAAATATTCCAACTGATGAACAACCATTGTTAGATATAGAAACGTATATACCTGATGATTATGTAAATGACCCTGAATTAAAGATAGAAATACATAAGAAAATTAATACAATCGATTCTTATGAAACTTTAAATAAAGTAAAACAAGAATTAGAAGATAGGTTTGGTAAAGTACCAGAAAGTTTAAATATATATATGTTTAGCGAATGGTTTGAAAAATTATCAAAAGCTTTTGAGATTAAAAATATTAAACAAAATAATAAATTTATTGAAATTACCTTACCTGAAGATATAAGTATGATGTTAAATTATAGTAATTTATTTATGGAAAGCCAGAAAATATCTAAAAATATTAGATTTAAAGTAAATAATAATAATTTAATAATTATAATGGATTTGAATAATTTAGATACACATTTTATATATTATTTGGTTGACTTAATGTTGTTAATAAAGAGTAGTTTAAAATAATGTAAGAGGTAAGTATTATGAAAAAAATATTGAATGTAGTTTTTGTAGGTTTAATTCTATCTGTACTAGTTTGTTTATTTTATGGTGTTTATTTATTGACTAGAAATCCATATGAGAAATTATATCAAAAAATTTCGAATAATTCATCATATGCGTGTAATATAGCACGAGAATGTAAACGCGAAGAAAAAGTTAAAATATATGGCAAAGAATGTACATTGATAACAAAATTAGATACAAATGATTCTTATATGACTATATCTATTGAAAATGAGCAAATGTCTTTTTCCTTTACAATTAGTGAGAAAAGAAAAAATCCTGATTTTTGGTATAAGGAAAATGGTATTATATATAGTGGTGACTATGATAAAGAGTCAAATGAACTAATTTATTATGTACCTGCATCATATGCAATGCCTTTTCAACCTACATTTGAAGAATTTGAAATGAAAGAAATTGTTACAGCCAAGATTATGATGTATATTAAATATGTCATAGACTTAGATTTATAAATAAAAAAGTTGATATTAATTCTATATCAACTTTTTACATATTAATTAACGAAATTATATAGTTCCAAACAGTAGAAAGTGCACTATTTACAAATAGGAATGTAAATAGGTATCCAATTATACTTGTTGGGCCATTTCTTCTATTGCAGACTTTGAAAGCAATAACTGCAAATACAAAGTATAGTATGAATTGAACAGCAAATGCTTTTAGTGACAAAAATTGTTTAACATAATAGTAATTGGTAGAAATTAAACCAATTTTAATTAATAATCTAAAAAAACCTGCTTCCAATAACGCTACAATACCACCAAAAATAAATTCATTTTTTTCTTTACCAACTATACTAATTACACAAGTTAATACTAATAAGATAATCCACCATATTATAGGTATACTTTTATATAATTCTGTTATAGATGAATTAAGCATGACATTCCCTCCTTATTCATTTCTATTTTAACATATTATAGTTATAATATCAATGTTATTTGGTATAACAGTGTAAAGTAAAAGATAAAAACTGAGAATTAAATTTCTCAGTTTTATTTTTCTAATTCATTAAGTAAATTTGGTAACATTTGTTTTTTTCTAGATACACATCCTGAAATGTAAGAACATTGCTGTCCATCTTTTAAATTAAATGCTGTTTGTACAAGATCTTTACTGCTTGTATTAAAGATAACATATGATCCATTATTGATAATATCTGTTACAAATAAAGCAATTGTTTTATAATCTTCATTTTTACAAACTTCATCTAACATATTTACATATTCATCAAGTTCATTTTTAATACAATCAATATCCATAGTAAATATTTGACCAATACCAAGTTTTCCACTATTTGTTGTAAACTTTTTAAAGTCATTGTAAAGAACATCAGTTTTACTCATGCCTTCAAGAGATGATCCAGCTTTAAACATATTCATTCCATATTCACTATAATTTACACCAGCAATTTTAGCTAAATCTTTAACAATTTCTTTATCTAATTTTGTTGTTGTTGGAGACATAAGTATAAGGGTATCAGATATAATTCCTGATAACATTAATCCAGCAATATCTTTTGGAATATCAATATTATTTTCTTTAAATATTGTATAAAGAATAGTATTTGTACTACCAACAGGCATATTTCTAAATGAGATTGGACTTGTTGTACCAATAGATCCAATGTTATGATGATCTACAATTTCTAAAATTTCTGCTTCATCAATACCATCAACAGTTTGTTCTTTAGAATTATGATCTACTAATATAACTTTCTTTTTATTTTTATCAGCTAAATCAGCAAGTCTAAGTAATCCCAAACATTCATTTTGTTTATTAATTATTGGATAGTTTGTATATTTTGTTTTATTAGCAAAATCAATAAAGTTATTAACTGTATCATTCTCATCAAAACAGAACACATTTTTAGTAAGTGTAATTGTTTTTACATAATTACAAAGATTAATTAATTTAACAACTTTATAAGTATCTAATCTCGTTTGAATAACATTAATGCCTTTCTCTTTAGCAATTTCTAAATGAGAAGGTTTAATATCACCATCTTTAGTAATAATAATTAATTTAACACCACAGTTGATGGCATATTCAATGATACTATGTCTATCACCAACAATTAAAATGCTATCACTATCCAATTTAATATTTTGAATAAATGTTGTACTTCTAAGCAATGCAACATTAATATTTCCTTTTATTTCATCATCAAATTTTAAAATTTCTTTACCATTTAGTGTTTCAACAATATTGTTAAAAGATGTATTTAATTTATCTGTACTATTACTAAGTTGATTTTTAGCAATATCTTTCATAGAAACGATACCAAGCATTTTCTTATCTTTATCAACAATAGGAATAGTGCTTAAATTTTGATCCATCATATAATAATAGGTATTATAAATAGACTCATTTTCTTCAAAATAAATACCTTTTTTATATTTAATATCTTTTATTTGTAATTTAACATCATTTAAAAATTCAGGTTGTTTAACACCAAAATAATCTAAAACATATTTTGTTTCTTTATTTATTTCACCAAGTACCATAGGAACTGTATTTTCTTTTAATTGATTTTTTAAATATGAAAAAGCAATTGATGCAGTAACACTATCAGTATCAGGGTTTTTATGACCAAAAATATATGTTTTTTCCACAATAATTCCTCCTTAAAATAATACAAAGTTATTATAACATAAAAATTGTTAAATTTTAGTATAAATTAATTATTTTAAAACAAAATATTTATTAGAAAGTGAGGAATATAATGAAAGCAACTGGTGTAGTTAGAAGAATTGATGAACTTGGTAGAATTGTTATACCAAAAGAACTTAGAAAAAATTTAAGAATAAGAGAAGGAGAAAATATTGAGATATATATGGATGAAAATTCTAATATAATTTTAAAAAAATTTTCATCATTAAAAAATATAAATGAGGTTGCTGATTATGTAACTAATTCTATAAATAAAGTAACTAAACTAAATACAATGATAATAGACAGTGATAGCGTTGTATCATATAGTGGTAATAATAAAAAAGAATATGTAAATAAATATATAAGTAAATACTTACAAAATATATTAAATGAGGGTAAAAATATTAATAGTGAGAATCAAAAAGAAATGACAGAATTAATTTCTAATAAAGAAGATGATATGTATAAAGTTATTAGTTTAATAAAACAAAATGGTGATATATATGGTGCTTTAATAATATTCTCTTTAGATGAAGAAATTACTAAAGAAAATGTACAAATAATTGACACTTTTTCATTATTTTTAGCAAATTATATTGAATAATTAGAGTAATTATGGTATAGTACGGTTAATAAATACAGTGAAGAAAAGAGTTTTATGTATCTTATTCAAAGAGAGTTTGCACGTGGTGAAAGCAAATAATAAAGACATAAAATAAATGGTTTCGGATTGTAGTCTAATCGATATGTAGGTTAGAACGTAAGGTAAAGTGCGTTAAACGAAAGAGATATAGTTTTAAACTATAAATTAAGGTGGTACCGCGTTTTAAACGTCCTTATATGAGGATGTTTTTTTGTTTTAGGAGGCATTATGGATAGATATTTTGAAAAGATAAGTTATGAACAATTTAAAAAAGATATAAAAGATGATATCAGTCTTTATAAATCATATAATATACCAAGCCGTGCAACTAAAAATAGTGCTGGATATGATTTTACATGTATAGAGGAATTTACTATTAAACCAGGTGAAATAAAAAAAATACCAACGGGTATAAAGGCTAAAATGGAAAGTGATGAAATGTTACAGTTATATGTAAGAAGTAGTTTAGGTTTTAAATATAACATTAGGCTTACTAATCAAGTAGGGATAATTGATAGTGACTACTATAACAATAAAGATAATGAAGGACATATTTGGTATAGTATTCAAAATCATGGCGATAAAGAAATTACTTTTAAGAAAGGCGATAGAACAATCCAAGGAATTTTTACAAAGTATTTACTTACATCAGATGATAAGTTAAATAATAATGAAAGAATTTCAGGTTTTGGTAGTACAAATTAGGAGGAATAAAATGGAAAAGAATTTTTATATTTCAACATCAATCGCATATGCGTCAGCAAAACCACATATTGGAAATACATATGAAATTGTTTTAGCAGACGCTATTGCAAGATACAAAAGATTAACAGGATATGATGTATATTTTCAAACAGGTACAGATGAACATGGTGAAAAAATACAAAAAAAGGCTATAGATAAGGGTTTACAACCACAAGAATATGTTGATGAAGTGGCTTTAGAAGTAAGACATATTTGGGATGTAATGAATGTAAGTTATGATAAGTTTGTAAGAACGACTAATCCTTTACATGAAGAGGTAGTATCAAAAATATTTAATAAATTATATGAACAGGGAGATATCTATAAAGGATCATATGAAGGATTATATTGTATTCCATGTGAATCTTTTTGGACAGAATCACAACTAGTAAATGGATGTTGTCCTGATTGTGGTCGTGAAGTTGTAAAATCATCCGAAGAGGCATATTTCTTAAAATTAAGTAATTATGCTGATAGATTAGTAAAATACATGGATGAACATCCTGATTTTATAGAGCCTGAATCAAGAAAAAATGAAATAGTCAACAATTTTATTAAACCAGGTTTACAAGATTTATGTATATCAAGAACATCATTTGATTGGGGTATCCCTGTATCATTTGATAATAAACATGTTATATATGTATGGCTTGATGCTCTTACAAACTATATTACTTTCTTGGGTTATGATCCAATTTCTAATAACAAGAATTTTTCAAAATATTGGCCTGCTGATGTACATTTAATAGGAAAAGATATATTACGCTTTCATGCTATATACTGGCCTATTATATTAATGGCTTTAGATTTACCACTTCCTAAGAAAATATTTGCTCATCCATGGTTATTATTTGGTAATGATAAGATGAGTAAATCAAAAGGAAATATTGTTTATGCTGATGATTTGGTTAGCATATTTGGTGTAGATGCGGTTAGATATTATATGCTTCATGAAATACCTTTTTCAAGTGATGGTACATTTACATATGATCTTTTAATTGACAAAGTTAATTCTGATTTGGCAAACATTTTAGGTAATTTAGTTAATAGAACAATAAGTATGGCTCATAAATACTTTGATGGTGTTGTAGAAGAGCCAGGTGAAATCCTTGATATTGATAGAGAATTAAGAAATTGCGTTTTAAGTACACCAGAAAAAATAGAAGAAAAAATGAATAATTATCGTATTGCAGATGCGATTGATGAATTATTTGAAATATTTAGAAAGAGTAATAAATATATAGACGATACAATGCCATGGGTACTTGCTAAAGATGAAACACAAAAAGATAGATTAAAAACGGTTATTTATAATCTATTAGAATCTATTAGACATGGTGCTGTTCTTTTACAAGCATTTTTACCTGATACTGCTAATTTAATATTTAAACAATTAAATACAAGCAATAATGGATATGAAACATTAAAAGATTATACAGGTATGGATTTTGGTATTAAATTAAGTAATCCAGAACCAATATTTATGCGTATTGATAAGGAAGAAAAATTGAAAGAAATTGCTGAAAATAGAAAGTAATTTCTTTTTTTGTAAAATTGTGTAAAATGTCGAAAAATAAGGCTCGCTTTTATTAGGTTTATTAAGGATTTTATGATACAATTATATTGTTGTTAAAGAATAAAAGAAGAGGAGATTTTTATGTTAGATAAGCATTCAAACAAAATTGTTATTGCCACTTTTGCAACAATTTTGTTACTAATAATAGGTAGTGCTGTACTAGATTTTAAAATATTTGATGCAATGTATATTGTCGCTATAATAACATATTTAATTCGTTATAAAATGATGAAAAACATCTAGGATTATACTTTTGGTATAATTTTTTTGTTTTTTTTGATATAATCGTTATGAAAGAAGGACAAATATGAAAAAGGTTAAATATTTATTACTTATACTTTGTTTTTGTTTAATATTTAGTGGTTGTTCAAAGAAAAAGGAATTAGAAGAACAAAGCACTACACCTTTATTAATTGAAGTAACTAAAGATGGATATAATAGTAAACTATATTTATTTGGATCTATTCATGCCGCAGATGATACAATGTATCCATTATCCGATAGAATAATAAATGCTTATCAAGATAGTGATTATGTTGCTGCTGAATTTGATTTAACCGAATATATGAATGATATGTCAAGCCAAATAAGTGGAATATTACCATTTATGTATAGTAATAATAAATCAATTAAAGATGATATATCTGATGATTTATATAAAAAAGTACAAGTAATATTAGAAGATGCAGACTTATATAGCAGTCTATATGATCGATATAAACCTATAATTTGGATGAGTTTAGTTGAAAATGCTGTAATAAATAATTCAGACTTAGATGAACAAAAGGGAATTGATATGTATTTTTTAAATAAAGCCAAAGAAGATAAAAAAGAAATAATTGAATTAGAATCAGCTAATTATCAATATTGTATATTATCTAGCTTTGATATTCCTATGCAAGTATATTTACTTGAAGAGAGTGTCAATAATTATGATGCATCTTTAAATCAAATGAAAGATTTATATGAACTTTATAAAAAAGGAAATAAAGAAGATTTAGAAAATTTACTATTTAGTGATGAAGAAATGAACGAATATGATAAAATATATAATAATGCTTTAATTACTGTTCGAAATGAAAAGATGACAAAATTATTAGAAGAATATTTTGCACAGGATAAAAATATTTTTTGCACAGTTGGGCTTGCACATATTATTGGTGATAATGGAATTGCCAATTTATTAAAGCAAGATGGTTATAAAGTAGAGGTGAAATAGGTTATGATTATAGATACACATTGCCATTTAGGGCTTGAAGATTATGATGATATAGAACAAGTAGTCAAAAATTTTGAAGGAAATATTATGATTATAAGCGGTGTTGATAATAAAACAAATAAAGAAGTTGTAAATATAGTTAACACTCATGATAATATTTATGGAACACTTGGTATTCATCCTGAATATGCAGATACATATAAAGATGAAGATTTAAATTATATCGAAGAAAATTTAAATAATCCTAAGATTGTTGGCATTGGAGAGTTTGGCCTTGATTACCATTATGAAGGTTACAATAAAGATAGTCAGAAAGAATTAATGGTAAAACAAGTAGAACTTGCTAAAAAATATCATATGCCAATAATTATTCATACAAGGGATGCAATTAACGATACATATAATATTTTAGAAGAAACAAAAGCTTTTAACAATAAAATAACAATTCATTGTTTTTCTGAAAGTTTAGAAATGGCTAAAAGATTTATTGAAAAAGGATGTAAACTAGGTATTGGTGGAGTGGTAACCTTTAAAAATAGTCGTAAGGTCAAAGAAGTAATTCAAGACATTGATTTACACAATATTGTGCTTGAAACAGATAGTCCATATCTTGCACCAGAACCTTTACGTGGAACTAAAAATGAACCTAAAAATGTCTATTTGGTTGCTAAAAAGATTGCCGAACTTAAAAATATGCGTGAAGAAGATGTTATTAAAATAACAACAGAAAATAGTTTAAAACAGTATGGAATAGGTGAAAATATATGCAACTAAAAGAAATAAAACAAATAAAAGATGAATTTAATTTTGATTTTAAAAAGAAATTTGGACAAAATTTTATTATTGATGAGAATATCATAAATGGTATAATATCAAAAGCCGATATTGATAAAGACACTCTTGTAATTGAAATAGGTCCAGGTGCTGGATCACTTACAACTGCTTTAGTAAAAAAGGCTGGTTATGTTCTTTGCTACGAGGTAGATAAGACATTAAAACCTATTCTTGATAAGGTACTTGAAAATAATGATAATGTATCTATTATTTTTGAAGATTTCTTAAAGGCAAATGTAAAGGAAAAAATTAAAGAATTTAATTATAATAAAATATATGTAGTTGCTAATTTACCATATTATATTACTACACCAATTATTATGAAATTTATTGAAAATAAAATAGATGTTGATAAAATAATTATTATGGTGCAAAAAGAGGTCGGGGATAGATTTAAGGCTAAAGAAGGATCTAAAGATTATAACTCTTTGTCTATTTTTCTAAATTATTACTTTGATATTAAGAAAATAATGGATGTAAGTAGACATGTATTTATGCCTAAACCTAATGTAGACAGTATTGTTATTGAAATGGATAAAAAGACTAGTAAATATAATGTCATAAATGAAGAAAAGTTTTTTGAATTAATAAAAAAAAGTTTTACACAAAAAAGAAAAACATTAAGAAATAATTTAAAAGATTATGATTTAGATAAAGTAAGTTTAATATTAGAAAAAAATGGTTTTTCTCTTCAATCAAGAGCTGAACAAATACCAATAGATGTATTTATAGAAATATCTAATAATTTATAAAAAAAGACATTTTAAGACACAAATAAGTTTTAAAATGTTTTTTGGTGATCATATGTTTACAATAATTAATAATATAGTTTGGGCAGTCGCAACTACTTTAATATTAATATCAAGTATTTATTTTACATATAAATTAGATTTTGTTCAATTTAAGTTTAAAAAAATGTTTAAAAGTTTATTTCAAAATAAGCATAAAAATAATGGAATAAGTCCTATACAAACATTAATGCTATCCCTAGGTGGCAGAATAGGGGTAGGCAGTATTGCTGGTATTGCTCTTGCTATATATTTAGGTGGACCAGGTACTATTTTTTGGATGTGGATTATGTCTTTTTTAACGGCATCAAATACCTTTAGTGAAACAGTACTTGGAAATCTTTATAAACAAAAAGAAGTAGATGGTGTATATAAAGGGGGACCTAGTTATTATTTAAAATATGGTTGTCATAATAAATTATTTGGAAGTATTTATGCAATTATTGTTTTAATTAGTTATGTTGGAGGTTTTATCAGTATACAATCTAATACAATAACAAGATCAGTAAATGATGTTATTATAATAGAGCCATATATTATCGGAATTATTATATGTATAATAACTTGTTTTATCATTTTTGGTGGTATCAAAAAAATACTTATGGTAAGTGGGAAAATGATTCCATTTATGGCTATTTTATATTTATTATCATGTCTAATTATTTTATGTATGAATATTAACTATTTACCAGGTATTTTAGAAAAAATTGTAGTATCCGCATTCAATTTTAAATCTTTTTTTAGTGGCTTTATTCCAACTTTTATTATAGGATTGCAGCGTGGAATTTTTTCTAATGAAGCAGGATTAGGAACAGGTAGTATTGCTTCTTCTGCAACGAGTGATAATGATTCTGTAAAGCAAGGATATATACAAGTAATAGGTATATATGTATCTATGCTTATTTGTACATTTACAGCCTTTGTTGTAATGCTTATTGACTTAAATAATATAAATTATGTAAATGTAAATGGTATTGAAATAGTACAAAATATATTTAAAGTTTATTTAGGCAATATAGGTTTATTTATAATGCTTATTTCTATTATTCTATTTTCTTTTTCTACGGTTATAACGGGTTATTATTATGGAGAGACATCTCTAAAATACTTTTTTGAAAAACCACATAAAACACTTTTATTTATGTTAAAGATTTTAACAATAATAATTCTTTTTTTAGGATCAATTATGTCATCTAAAACTCTATGGGCTATAGTAGATTTTTTAATTGCTTTTTTGGCTATTATAAATATATATGGTTTACTTAAGCTAAGATATGATATAAAAACAAGTTTAGATAAAAGTTTGAAGAAATAAGTATTTCTTTTTTTATTTACAGTATTATCGTTGTCAAAAATGGTTAAGTTATGTTAAAATAATATGTAGGTTGTGATGATAGTTGATAAACAAAAGTTGGGATATAGTCCTTAAAAATGAATATAATAGTGAATATTTTAAGAAACTTGGTTTATTTGTCAAAGGAGAATACCAAACAAAAATAGTATATCCTAGATATGAAAACATATTTAATGCTTTAAGATATACAGATTATGATGATGTTAAGGTTGTTATTTTAGGACAAGATCCTTATCATGGTGAAAATGAGGCTCATGGATTATCTTTTTCGGTATTAGAAGGTGTAAGAAGACCACCATCACTTGACAATATCTTTAAAGAATTATATAGTGATTTAGGTGTAAAGAGAACTAATAATAATCTTAGCGATTGGGCAAAACAAGGGGTATTATTACTTAACTCTATTATGACAGTTATAAAAGATAAACCACTATCTCATAAAAGTAGAGGTTGGGAAATATTTACTGATAATATTATTAAGTATTTAAATGATAGAGAAAAGCCGGTAGTTTTTATACTATGGGGTTCATATGCTAGATCTAAAAAAGAATTAATAACCAATAAAAGGCATTTAATTATCGAAAGTGCTCATCCATCACCATTATCTGCATCTCGGGGATTTTTTGGGAGTAAACCTTTTTCTAAATGTAATACTTTTTTAAAGCAACATGGTGAGGAAGAGATTAAGTGGTAAAAGAAAAGAAGGAATATTTATGGATAAAGTAATAAATTTTATTAAAAATAATATTGATTTACATTATGGTGAAACAGTTGTTGTTGGTGTATCAGGTGGACCAGACTCAATGGCATTGCTACACTTATTAATGGAAGTTAGAAAAGAGTTAGATATTAAAATAGTATGTGCTCATGTAAATCATAATGTGAGAGCCGAAAGTAGTGAAGAAAAAATATTTGTTGAAAATTATTGCCATAAGAATAGTGTTATATTTGAATTTATGAAAATTGAAGATTATGGTGATGATAATTTTCATAATGAAGCACGCAGTAAAAGATATACATACTTTGGAGAACTATTAAAAAAATATAAAGCAAGATATTTATTTACGGCTCACCATGGTGATGATTTAATGGAAACAATATTAATGCGTATTGTAAGAGGGTCTACTTTAAGAGGATACAGTGGTTTTGGAAAAATTGTTAATATGGGAAATTATGTAATTTTAAGACCATTAATTGACGTAACTAAAAAAGACTTATATGATTATGATAAAAGGAACAAAATTCCTTTTGTGTTAGATAAGTCAAATGAGAAAGATGTGTATACAAGAAATAGATTTAGAAAATATATAGTTCCAGAATTTAAAAAGGAAGATCCAAATGTACATCAAAAATTCTATAAATTCAGTAAAACATTAATGGAATATAGTGATTATATTGATAAAGTGGTATCGAAAAAAATTAAAAAAATATATCCACAGAATGTTCTAAATATAGAAGAGTTCTCTAAGGAAGATCATGTTATCCAAATGAAAATAATATATTATATATTGGAGCATATCTATCAAGATGACTTAATGCTTGTTACAGATAAACATGCTGAACTTTTATATAATTTAATTATGTCTAAAAAGGCTAATTTACAAATACATTTACCTAATAATGTAATAGCATTGAAAGAGTATAATGTATGTACACTTGTTAAAGAAGAACAGGGTACGAATGAATATGAAATTGAACTAAATGAGTTTGCTAATCTACCAAATGGTAAAAATATAGAAGTTGTAAAAAGAAGTTCTATTACAAATAATAGTGTATGTAGACTTTTATCATCAGAACTTAAATTACCACTTATTGTAAGGAACAGAAATAACGGTGATAAAATAAGTGTTAAGGGAATGCTTGGTAGAAAAAAAGTTAATGACATATTTATTGATGATAAAATACCAATGTCAGAACGTGATACATGGCCTGTTGTTGTAGATTCAGCAGGAACTATAGTTTGGATACCAGATTTGAAAAAATCGAAATTTGACAAAACAAAAGATGAAAAGTATGATATAATACTAAAGTATTATTAGGGAGGAATTTATGAATAAGAAAAACATCAAAAGAGGATTATTACCATACTTGTTTTTATTTCTTATACTTATAGGTGTAATGTTCTTCTTAAATTCTATGAATAGCAAAGTAAATGTTATTACATATGATGAATTTATGAAGGATGTTGCTGAAGGCAAAGTTACAGAAGTAACTATAACACCAAGAAGTAGAGCAAGTGTATATGAAATAAAAGGAAAATTAAAGGGATATGAAGAAAATGAATCATTCTTCTTTAGAGCACCACTTGCTGAAGAAGTAATGACACAAGTATTAACAGCAAGTGAGAATTATGCATTTGTTATTAATACATCAACTGACCCAGAATCAAGTACCTTTTTACTATTTGTTATAAATGTATTACCAATGGTACTACTTATTGGTTTTGCCTTCTTCTTTATAACAAGACAAATGGGTACAGCCAATAAATCTATGGATTTTGGAAAATCACGTGCTCGTTTAAGTGAAGATAGTAAGAAAGTAACATTTAAAGATGTTGCTGGATTAACTGAAGAAAAAGAAGAAGTTCAAGAATTAATTGATTTCTTGAAAAATCCAAAGAAATTTCAAAAACTTGGTGCAAGAATTCCAAAGGGAGTATTATTAGTTGGCCCTCCAGGAACAGGTAAAACACTTCTTGCAAGAGCTGTTGCTGGTGAAGCAAATGTTCCGTTCTATTTTATAAGTGGTTCAGACTTCGTTGAGTTATTTGTTGGTGTTGGGGCAAGTCGTGTAAGAGACATGTTCAAACAAGCAAAACATAATGCACCTTGTTTAATATTTATTGATGAAATAGATGCTGTTGGACGTCAAAGAGGCGCAGGTCTTGGTGGAGGACACGATGAACGTGAACAAACCCTAAATCAATTATTAACAGAAATGGATGGTTTTGGTGCTAATGAGGGAATCATAATTATTGCTGCAACTAATAGACCAGACGTTCTAGACCCAGCCTTACTTAGACCAGGACGTTTTGACCGTCAAGTACAAGTTAATTTACCTGACCAAAATGGTCGTAAAGAAATACTTGAAGTACATGCTAGAAATAAAAAGTTTGCTAAAGGTATTACCCTTGAAAATATTGCTAAAAGAACAGTAGGATTTAGTGGAGCAGACCTAGAAAACTTACTTAATGAAGCTGCCTTACTTGCTGTTAGAAGAGGTAAAGAAGTTATTACTATGGCCGAACTTGATGAAGCTCATGATAGGGTATTAATGGGCCCTGCTAAAAAGAGTCATAAATATACTGAAAAAGAAAAGAGAACAGTTGCTTATCATGAAGCAGGCCATGCTGTTGTTGGCTTAAAACTTGAGGGAGCAAATGATGTTCAAAAAATCACTATCATTCCAAGAGGAATGGCTGGTGGCTATAATTTAATGCTTCCAAAAGAAGAAACATATTTACAAACTAAAACAGAATTGCTACAAACAATTAGTGGACTATTAGGTGGTAGAGTTGCTGAAGAATTTATGTTCCATGAGGTAACAACAGGAGCACATAATGACTTTGAAAAAGCAACTAAAATTGCTCGCGCTATGGTAACAGAATATGGTATGAGTTCACTTGGACCTGTTCAATTTGAACAACAAGAAGGTAGTGTTTTTTTAGGAAGAGATTACAATAAACGTCAAATATTCTCTAGTCAAGTTGCTTTTGAAATTGATGAAGAAATGCGTAAAATAATTGATGAATGTTATAAAGTAACACAAAAAATTATTTCTGAAAATAAAGATTTATTAGATTTAATCGCAAATACTCTTCTTGAAAGAGAAACAATTACAAAAGAACAAATTGATTATTTAGTTGAACATGGACATATGCCTGATGAAGAAGTTGAAAAAGAAGAAATAAAAGAGTTATCTTTAGAAGATCTTACTTTAACTGAACTTCGTGAAATGGCTAAAGAAAAAGAAATTAAAGGTTATTCAAAAATGACTAAAGAAGAATTAATTAAAGAATTGGAAGAAAAATAAATTTCTTCCTTTTTTGTTTAGATTATGTTATTATGTATGTAGGGAGTTGATTTTATGGATGAAAAATATAAAGTTAAAAGTATAGAAGAACCATCTAATGAATTATTAAAAAAAAGAGTTAAGGAGAATAAAAAGTTTGTAATGACACTTCTAGCAACAGTTGTTTCATCTGGTAATACTATATTGTTTAATTCAATGTTGAATAATTCTAATATGCGTGCTGCTGCAATATTTTTGGGTATAATGGCATCGCTATCTACACTATGTACAACTTTTCATGCAGGTACTTTAATTGATATGTATAATAAAAGAGAAACAAAAGAAGATGAAGTAGAAGAAGATGAAAATAAAAATGATATGGAAGGAAAAACAAAATGAATAAAGAAAAAGATTTAATTGTTACTCTTGATAATAATAAAAAATATGTTCTTGTTAGTTCAATAATGTATGAAGGTGAAAAATATGTTTATTTATCAGGATTAGATGACTATAAAGATTTTATTATTGGTGAAATAAAAAATGATGAAATAACAGTTGTTAGTGATACTAATTTATTTGGTCAATTAATTATAGAATTTAATAAAGCAATTTCACAATAAATAAAAAATTAGTAAAAAATATGACAAGTGCATGAGTTTTTAAAATTCATGCTTCTATTTTTTTATAAAAGCTTTTATTTTTTATAATAAAAGCATTGACAAAATGAAAATTTTATGATAGAGTATGTGACATAAAAAGAGGGGGAAAATAAAATGGAAAAGAAATATAAGATTACAGGTGTTGAAGAACCAGTTAATGAGTTAGAAGAAAAAAGGGCTAAAGAGAGTAAGAAATTTACAAGGACATTTCTAAAATTTGCAGCATCATATACAGTTACTTTGATTTCGAGTTCAATGTTAACACAGATTATTAGACTTGCCAATGATATAAATAATCCCATTTTTGGTAGTATTGCTGCAGCCGTTCTTTCTGGAATGATGGTATCTTCTATACATTTAAATTCGCATGTGGCACAAGATTTATTTAATTTATATGATGAGAGAGAAACAAAAGAAGATGAAGCAGAAGTGGATGATAACGATTCAAAAGAAAAAACAAAATGCTTAAAAAAATAATCTAATTGTTAAATTATAGAATTTAATAAAACAATTTATAATTAGTAAAGGGAGAAAAATTAATTTCTTCCTTTTTTAAATTTATAGATGAAATAAAAAATTAATAGATTTATATCTCAAAATATGATATTATATAATATAGATAGAAAATTAGGAGTGAATGTTGTATGGGAAAAATTATTTCATTAGTAAATCAAAAGGGTGGAGTTGGTAAAACTACTTCTAGCATTAATTTGGCTGCCTCACTTGGAGTATTAAAAAAGAAAGTATTATTAGTAGATTTAGATCCACAAGGTAATACAACAACAGGAATTGGTATAAACAAGGCAGATATTAGTAAAAGTGTATATGATTTATTGATAGATAATGCTACATTAAAAGAAGTTATGATTAAGACTAAATTTAAAAATCTTTATGTACTTCCTGCAACTATTAATTTAGCAGGTGCTGATATAGAATTAATGGAAAAAAGTAGAAATGAACCTGGATTTGTAAAGGGTGGTCAGCTAAAAAAATACTTAGACCAAGCTCGTGATATGTTTGATTTTGTGATCATTGACTGTCCACCATCACTTGGAGTATTAACTACAAATGCTTTAACAGCATCAGATTCAGTAATAATTCCAGTACAATGTGAATTTTTTGCGTTGGAAGGAATAATGCAACTACTTAGTACAATAATGCTTGCTCAAAAGAGTTTAAATCCAACTCTTGATATAGAAGGCGTTCTTTTAACTATGCTTGATAATAGAACCAACCTTGGGTTAGAAGTAGTTGAAGATATAAAGAGTTATTTTAAAGAAAGAGTTTATGATACAATTATACCTAGACTTGTTCGCTTATCTGAAGCACCAAGTCATGGTAAACCTATTTTAGCGTATGACCCACATAGCAGAGGGACAGAAGCATACCTAAATTTAGCTAAAGAAGTTATAGAAAGAAACGAAAGAGCAGCAAAAGAAGAAAATGGAGGTAACTAATGGATAATAAAAAAAGAGCATTAGGACGTGGATTGGAACAACTTTTTAATACAGAAAATTTAGATGTTGAAAGTATTGAAAAACAAATTTATGATTCTGCATCTAATGAAGAAATTATTGAAGTAAACCTTGATGAATTAAGACCAAATCCATATCAACCAAGAAAAGTATTTGATGAAAATGCACTTAATGAACTTGCAGAATCAATAAAAGAACATGGTGTATTTCAACCAGTTATAATTAAAAAAAGTATAAAAGGTTATGAAATAATTGCAGGTGAAAGACGCGTTCGTGCAAGTAAATTAGCAGGTAAAACAACTATTCCAGCCATCATAAGAACTTTTACAGATGAACAAATGATGGAAATAGCTCTTCTTGAAAATTTACAAAGAGAAAATTTAAATGCGATGGAAGAGGCAAAAGCATATGAATTAATGTTAAATAATTTACATTTAACACAAGAAGAACTTGCTAAAAAAGTAGGTAAAAGTAGAAGTCATATTACAAATATGCTAGGATTATTAAAATTACCTGATGATGTTCAAAATTTAGTTGTATCAAATGATATATCTATGGGACATGCAAGGGTACTTAGTAAATTATCTGATGAAGACGAAATTAAAAAACTTGCAAATGAAATAGTTGAAAAGAAAATGCCAGTTAGAGATATAGAAAAAATAACTAGTGATAAAACAATTGAAAAAAAAGTAAAAATAAATAGACAAGATTCTAATGATGAGTATAAATATATTGAAGAACTAATGAGTGAAAAACTTGATTCTAAAGTTAAGGTTAGAAATCATAAGATTGAAATATCATTTAGTAATACAGCTGATTTAAATAGAATACTTGAAATAATTAATATAGGTGAATAGTATGCTTGATAAAATACTAGTTAAGGAGATTGTTGCTCCTATATTGATTATTATTATATCTTTTTTACTTAATTTAATTTGTAAAAAATTATTAAAAAGATTTTTTAAAATTAAAAAAAATATTTATTCGTTAGTATATAATGTTGTTAAATATTTTATTTTAATAGTTGCCCTTCTAATGATTTTAGATATTTTTGGTGTGGATACTAAATCATTAATTGCTTCACTCGGTGTACTTGGACTTGTAGTTGGTCTTGCTCTTCAAGATTTGCTTAAAGATTTTATATCAGGAATGACTATTATATTTGAAAATCAATATTGTATAGGTGATATAATAAGTGTTGGAGATTTTAAAGGAGAGGTCATTGGTCTTGGACTTAAAACAACGCGCATAAGAAGTTATATGGGTGAGGTTAAAATTTTATCAAATAGAAATATTTCAGAAGTAATAAATTATAGTCAAATGTCATCATTTGCCCTTGTTGACGTATCTGTTGCATATGAGGAAGACTATGAAAAAGTAGAAAAATTATTAAATAATTTATTTATTGATATCAAGAAAAATAAAAGAATACCATTTTTAAAAAGTGATATTAAAGTACTTGGTATAAATGAACTTGCAGATAGTGCTGTAATTATTAGAATTACGGCTGAAACAGAGTCTTATAAACAATATGAAGTACAAAGATTAATAATGAAAGAAATTAAAATATTATTTGATAAAGAAAATATTAAGATACCATATCCACAAATTGAGGTGCATAATGGAAAAGGAATATAAATTAGGATCAATTGTTGTTATGAAGAAACAGCATCCATGTGGTGAAAATAAATGGGAAATTACAAGAATTGGAGCAGATATAAAAATTAAGTGTCTAAAATGTGGAAGAAGTATTATGCTTCCAAGAATAGACTTCAATAAAAAATTAAAAAGTGTAGTATCTTTGTAGGAGGTATTTATGTCACAAAGAAAAAAGAAGAAAAAAATATTATTTGGACCTGTTATTACTATTTTAATTATGACTTTTGTTATAATGTTAGTAAGTTTAATAATGTCTAAATTACAACTTCAAGGTCAAATAACGACAATAGAAAATGGTGTTTTAGCATCATCACTTACAATCGTAAATAATATTTTTACATTAGATGGTTTAAAATTTTTATTTGGAAATGTACTTAGTAATTTTCAAACATTTGAACCACTTGTTATTTTGATAGTTGCTCTTATTGGTGTAAGTATAGGTGAATCAAGTGGATTATTTGATGCAGTGTTTAAACCACTTAAAAGGTTAAATAATAAAACTATGATTGCTATAACTATTTTCATAGGGATAATTTCATCTATAATAGGTGATTATAATTATTTAATATTAATCCCTCTTGTTGGAGCAATATACTCTATAATAGATAAAAATGCTTACCTAGGAATATTAACTTTATTTATAGGTATGACAATTGGGTATGGTACGGGAATAATATATAATGATTTAGATTATGTAATGGGTAATTTAACTCAAATATCTGCTTCTTTAGAGGTAGATAAGAATTATACTTATGGAATGTTTTCTAATATATATATTATGGTAGCAAGCACAATTATTTTAACTATTATTGGGACAACTTTAATAGATAAATTTATTGTACCAAGATTACCAAAATATAAAAAACAAGAAAGAGAAGA